>UMHC01048178.1_pt1 | contig 22737 bp, 19 predicted proteins | sample 1965381 | NCBI WGS metagenome assembly UMHC01 (sample SAMEA4836083, study PRJEB28245) | human gut metagenome | biome: gut microbiome; material: fecal sample | place: Denmark | collected 2008 | reverse complement strand
TCCCCGCTCCACCTGTTACTGGATGACCGGGCATCCCGGGACGGAGCGTGTGGATCCGATCGCCGGCGACGTGCGCGCGGTCTGGCGCGACAGCCGCGGACGCTACGGCGCCAGGAAGATCAAGGCCGCCCTGGAAAGGAAGGGCGTCACCGCGTCCAGGAGGCGCATCGGCGGCATCATGCGTGAACAGGGCATGCGGGCGTGTACGCGCGCAGACGGTCCGAACCGCACGGGATGCGGGCCGACGAGGCGAAGCTCGCGAACCTGCCGATCCCGCGGGTCCGACGGCTACGCCCCGCACGTGCATCTGGCTAGCGATCTTACCTATGTCCGCGTCGGCGGACAGGCTGCTGAAGAAGGAGCTCGTGTACCGGAACCACTACGCCACGATCGAGCAGCTGAGGCGCGGCCCTGACGACTGCGTTGGTGGTCCGACGGCCGGCGGCTCCACTCCACCCTTGGATACCGGAGTCCGAAGGAATTCGCCGAACAGGGACTCGTCCTCTAAGAAACCGTCCAATACACCGTTGCCAATCCAGGGTGTATGATCTGTCGTGGAATGTCGAGCAGAGCAATGAGGCTGGTTTGGAGAAAGAGGAATCGGTCATGGAGGAGTGCGAAGTTAAAGGTGTCACTGATATGACGGATTCTCAAGAAGTGAAGAATGTCTCAGAACAGCAGGACGCTCTTGAACTGAATCCGCTGTATCCGGAATATCAGGCGGAACATCATAGTGAATATGTCGATGCTCTCAAAAGTGCCATAGGAAGTGATAAGAAGGGCAAGCTAAGAAATATAGCGATATCTGGAACGTATGGTTCGGGAAAGAGCAGCATCCTCGAGAAAGTGGTCGAAGACTTTGAAGGGGTAAAACCGTGTAGCACAAAGAACATTTCGCTTGCTCCGCTGGCATCCTGTTGCGGTAATGCTGAACGGCGATCTGATAATAATGAAGATAGGCCTGGCTCTAATAATAATGAAGATAGGCCTGGCTCTAAGGACCATGCAGATGGTTTTTCGACAGACACTCCGACGAATCGGATTCAGCGGGAGATTGTGAAGCAACTGTTGTACGGTGTCGATCCGAAAGATGTCCCGCTCTCTAGATTTCATCGGATTCATGAGAAGGGCAAATGGGAGAAGATAGGGTTTTCCTTGCTGACGAGTGTATTCCTGACGATGTTGTTGGGGACGTTTTTCGGTGATGATTTAGGTAAATTCGGGCAATCGCTGTTGTCTTCCTTGCCGTTTATCGATAAATGGGCGATAAGTCCATCAGAGAAGTTTTTGCTAGGCTATGTAGTCTTGCTAGTGCTTCTTTTCGCGGCATCATGGATGATTTGTTCTTATCTTCTAAAAAGCAATCTGAAAATCGGACAAGTTAACGTGAGCGGTGCCTCGTTGAAATTGGATCAGGGAGTTGACTCATACTTTGACCAGTATCTTGACGAAATTGTATACCTATTCGAAAAATCAAAGATCGAAACCGTGATTTTCGAAGATCTCGACCGATTTAAAAGCCCTGAAATCTTCGATTCATTACGTGAATTAAATCAGATTCTGAATGACGATCCAGTTATTACTGGGGAAAGATCTCGTCGAGATGGAAGAACTATCCGTTTTATTTATGCAATAAGTGACGCTGTGTTTGATGATCAATGTATCAAAGCCTCGGAAGAAACGTTAAGTGAAGAAAGGCGAATAGGAGCTTTCTCTCGTGCGAAATTCTTCGATCTTATTATTTCAGTAGTTCCGTTTGTCAGTTCAAATAATTCTCATCAAACGGCACGAAACGCTCTAGGCGATGAAATCACTCGAATAGACAAAGTCGGAGATCTACTTGAAGACGTCGCCGGTTTTATTCCAGACCAGCGTACTTGGATAACGATCCGCAACGATTTCATCATGTACAGCAGAAGACTGCATGTTAACCTGGATGAAAAGAAAGATGAGGAGAATGCTCTTGGACTATCCGCCGCGCATCTTCTCGCATTTTTGATTTACAAAAACTGTTATCTTGCAGATGCGGAAAAGATGCGAGAAGGCAACAGCAAGATCGATAAAATATATTCGACTGCACGGAGCATTTCCACAGGTAGCATTTATAGGCTATCCCAACGGCGCAAAGGCGCGCAAAAAGATTTGGAAATGGCTTTGGATTCTACGGAAGCGGATAAAAATGCCGTCCAGTTGGTGTGGCGGGCAAAAACGTGGATTGCGGAACTTTGCGGCGTGGAACCTGAAAACCTCAATATCGGAATCGATGGGTATAGCGAAGCGGAATTAGAGGAAGCGCACACATGGGAGAGGATTACAGCAAAGCAAGAGGATTCTGAGATAAAGATCATTGGCTTTTCCGGAGAAGGATACTATAAAAGAACTCTGATTGAGATAACTCCTACAAGACGGGTTCTTGAGAAATATCTTGACACCACAATTGATATTAGCCAACTAACATCGGATATTGTAAATTCGAAGATCCGTAAAATTGAAAACCGCATTGAAAATCTGAGAACAGGTGATTGGAAATATCTTCTGAATGATAAAGCCTGCGAGATAGATTTCGAGGGTTCCGACATGTCCGGCGATTCAGGCCGCCAGACATTGTCTCAATTTATCCAAGACGATCTGCATGAACAGGGTACGTTGCTATCAAGTTTGATTGCTGGAGGTTGGATTGCTCAAGATTACAAGCTGTATTCCACGATTTATTCAGATGAAGGCATGTCGAGGAATGCTCTAAATTTTGTAATACACAATATTGACGAAAATAAATCTGATTTCTCTTTCCATCTCAACGATGCGGATGTGCAGAATGTGCTAAAGCGTGTGCGACGTCGGGATAGTTCTCTCTTCGGGCAGGCGTGGATGCTGAATATCAGCATTCTCAACTATCTGATGAGGTCAAAAGCGAATGAAGATAAAAAGACGCTACATATGGTTATTTCGTATCTATCCAACTTGAAGGGTGTGGCAAAGGATTTCTTGCTTGCGTTTCTCAGCGATGAGGAAAACAAAACAGCTGAAGTTCTTGAACTGCTTGCGGCGGACACATGCTCGGAGATACTGGAGTTCTTGGCGGACGATGTTGCTACGTTAGCTGACACTGCAACTTTGTGTGATTTCCTAGACGTTGTACTGCGTCATTTGAATAAAAATGTTCAATACGAAGTTTCCGATGCCTTCAATAATTTCATCCAACAACATTGGGAATTCATTCCCGTATTCAGCGATGATTCTTTAGATGAAGAAGTGGCAAAGCAACTCGACAAGGTGCTGCTTGACTCTCACTACTCCGCTCCAGATCTGTCTTGTTTGAGTGAACCATTGCGCAGACTCCTCGTTGAACATGATGGGTATGATTTCACCAGAAGCAATCTTCTTTGTGCGATTAACGATTTGCAAGGCACGTTTGCAAAGCATGAAATGCTCGCTCTGAACCAGATCAGAAGCATTTCCACCCCCGTCTACCAATACGTCATTAAGAATGTCGACAAGTATCTTGACTTCCTGAAGGAATCTGAATATACGCTCGATTTCGATGATGGGACTGCTGCCTCGGATATCGATTCAGCTATCGTTGCGGTGTTGGGGGACTCCGTCCAATCGGTATTTGACAATCATGAACCAGAGGATAGAGGGAAGGAAGTTGAGCAAATTGTTAGCGGAATAATCAAGAAGCATTCACATACTGCTCGAATTCTTCATTTTGAGTCGGACGAATTAAAGAACAGACTTTCTTCGGGAATTGACGATGAAACACGGAAACGAATCAGCGTTTCTTATGTCAATGAGTTACTGCGGAATGATGCGATTTGGTTTACTCCGATGAATCTGCAGACCGTGTTGGAGTCTGTTGGGGATGCCGAGGAGTCGGATGCGTGCGGTGAGTGGCTAAAGCTGCATTCTTCCTTTGAATCAACTAAGGAAGAACCAGAATTTGACAGGGGAAATCTTGCGGTCAAACTGTTGAACCTGCCTCTTGATGTTTACAATGCGAAGAAAAAGGAATCGCTGGTTCGTTCGTTGCAGCTCGAATCACCACTTTCGGATGAGCAGGTTTCTGATATTAAAGTGGGTGATTCCAAAGTATTCGATCTTAAACGTGAGCCCGATGCCTATGCGCGATTGTTGGATGATAAATCGATTATTGGAGACACTGAAACCGCCTTTGGAATGATTCCTGATATTTGTTGGGAAGCACGTCGAACGTGGATGCTGCGATCTGCAAAATTTATTACTTACTTATCGCCGAATCTTCTTGGACCGAATGAGGCATGTAGAATCATCGCTGATAAAGATACTCGTCTTAAACCTGTGCTGCAGAAGATAGCCAAGGATATGTCTGTTTATATTCAAGATGCGGACTTCGATTATCTTTTGGAAGCGGCAAAGGCGTGGATGAATTATTCCGGCAATGCTGTAGACGAGGATGGCGTCGAATTGTTCGACGAGCTGGCCACCAAGGATGAACGACTGCATGGAGTAAAGGAATTGTCGGAATCCGGACTCAAATCGAATCTATGCGTAAGAATGATTAATCGAGCGCTTGACGAACAAGGTATTGACGATGCCAATATTGGCGTGGTTCGAGATATCATCCAGCATCTCGATGTGCCCTATAGACAGTTATTCAATGATAAAAGTCGTACCTTGAATACTGATGATGAAAACTTTGTCTCGCTGATTACAAAACTGAATCAATACGCTAAACAAAGTGGTATTACTTCAGAAGACATATGGAGAAATCCTCAGGAAAAAGATGGATTTACCAAATATACCGTGGCCTTTTCTTCTGTAGAAAAACTTAATGAAAAGATTGATTTACTGCAAAAGCAATCAGCAATTAATAATTGAGCCTCGTTCGTTTTTGCATGCGTTGTTTTGTTATGGAGGGGGGCTGTGGACGTTGTCTTGGAGATGGTCACGCAGCCATTCCCTGGCTCTGACGGTATTGCACCGGACTCATCCAACTGAGCGACCGTTTGATGCGCCCGTGGTCGTGCCAGCGGATGCAGTCGTCGATCGGGACGAGCACCCCGTCGCGGGTACGCTCCTCCCAATGCCCGGGATGGACGGACTCCGTCTTCACTCGACCGAAGAACCCCTCCGCGGCGGCGTCGTCCGGGGAACGGCCCTTCACACACGTCGACCGTGCCAGGCCGTAACGGCCCATGAGATCCAGCCATCCGGCCACCGGCAGTGGTAGCCGCGGTCGGAACGCACCAAGGGCCTCGCCCCCTCCGGCAGCGTTTCCACGGCCTTGACGAGCATCCTGTTGGCGAGCTCCGCGTTGGGACCTGGCCCGGCCGTGTACGCGACGATCTTGCCGTCGTAACAGTCGATCGGCGGGGAGAGGTACACCTTCCCATCCCTGGCCTTGATCTCGGTGATGTCTGTGAGCCATTTCTCGTTTGGCATCTCAGCCGTGAAATCGCGGTCGGCGAGGCTGCCGGGAGCCGGCGTGGCCTCGCCCTCGCATGAGCCGTACCCGCGTCGTTCGGGAACATGCGCCGTCAGACCATCCTCGGCCATGATCCTGCGGAGCGCCTTCTCCGAGACGCGGGTTCGGAGCACGGCCCTGACCCTGCGGTACCCGTACCTTCCCTTGGAAGAGGCGAACGCCTCCGCCACCTCCCGCATCAACGCGTTCTCCAGTTCCTGTTCCTCGACCCGCCGGTGCAGGGCCTCGGCGTCGCCGGCGTCCCGATCCCGTCACATCGCTGGCTTGTCGGCCTGGCCGGCGTTCCTGTTTTCGGGCCGCAATGCGGCTATACCGCCCTCGCGATACGCCCTGACCCGGTTGCGGACCGCTCCGAGGCCCGCGCCGAGCAGTTCGGCGGCCCGCTTCTGCCGCATGCCGCCCGACACCGGTTCGATCGCCTTGGTCCTCGTCTCCAGCGGGATGATGGGTCTGTCCATATGGCCGGCATATCTGGAATCTGCCGCCAGCCAGCGTTCCAGGCACTGCCTGGTCGGATGACCCAGGTGCTCGACCACCTGAGCCGTGGTCATCGGCGTGGCGGAGTACAGGTCCACCACGCGCTGTCGTTCCTCGGGACCGGACATACGATAATCCTTTCGTTCAGTCTCCAAGAAAACGTCTGCAGCCCCCTACCTTGCTTACTGATTATGTACTGGAAGTTGGAGCGCGTATTACATATAGTGTCGAACCTGCAGAACTGAAGATGGAGGGGAATCGGAAATACGACACATGGAAAGCCGTTCATTAAGTGCGGGTAACAGGAATGGTCTAATGGCGATATAACGGTGGGCGGCATCAATATAGAGGTGAAAGCATCCCGGCAAAAACTAGATCATGATGGCTCTCACAAGATTACCGTAATGGGTGCTTCGAGCAGAGCTACTTCAAGGCGATTCCGGAAAGAATCTGTCTCCCTTTTTGTATCTGCTTTGCGTTATGCGATTTAATTCGATTCGCCCATTGATGATGAAAATACCCCGGCGGCTCTTTCCGTTGCATGGCCTTACATGAGGGAAAGCTCGTTGAACAATTGCAGTCGCATGATATACCTGCGATGTCAATAGTGCCGTTGTCGATTGCTGCGTTGCTAGCGCAATCCCAATAGAACTGACTTGAGCGTTAGTTCTATTGGGTGTTCTGGCTACGTTCGTTCTTTGACGTTTCTACTGGTTTACATGCTGATAATCCGCGTTGCCGCTTAGGTGTCGGTCGCGCGGATTATCAGTTAATCAATGGTTGTCCATCGTTTTTTCAACGGGTTTGACTACTGGACGAATCAGCCATCGGCATGTGCGAATGATTGTGCATTCGGCTGGATGCCTTGTCCCATAGTAAGTCGAACCAGTACCCGCGACGCCGGTCGAGGGTGGCGGCGAACAATGCCTGGCGGATGAAGTCAAGCAGAGTGCATACGGCGTAGATCGCCAGCAGGATGCCGAGAATCTGCAGAATCGCCAGCGGCTGCTGGTAGAGGTCCTGCAGGTTGAATAGCCGTGCCCAGAGCAGTTTCTCGGATGCGGCGTAGTCGGTGATGAGGTACACGGCGAACGCGGATTGCGCGATCCGGTTGATGACGCGGCTATGGAAGGTGACGCGGTCGAACAATAGGAACACGCCGAAGCCCACCATGATGACGGGCAGTTTCCAACTGCCGGTGATGAAGATTCCCATGTCGTGCCCCAGCAGGGACAGCGTTGCAGACGCGGCGGTATAGAGAAGGAAGAAACCAAGCCCGATGCCGGTCATCAGCCAGACCTGCTTGGTGGTGAACGGCATCATATGCCACTTGTAGGCGGAAATGAGGATGAACACGTAGATGAAGCCGAAAACATTGTCAGTCAGCGACTGCGCTCCCGGAATGAAGCTGGTCAATCCCCAGATGACCAGCACGGTCGCGGCCAGCTTGAGGTGGCATTCGCGGCCGAGCGCCTTCAATCCCTTGGCCAGGAAGGGGAGCGGCGCCAGGAAAATGGCGTAGGCGGTGGCGTACCACCACAGGCCCATGCTCAATGGCATGACGCTCTTCACCATGAGTTTCATGCCAAGGTCGGCTCGGTCGAACACGAGATAGAACGCCACGAGTGCGAGGCTCCAGAACAGCAGCTCGCGTTCCATGATCCACACGCGTTTCAGGTTGGATTTGATGGTCTGCTCCCTGTCGAGGAAGAACCATGCGGAGATGGAGAAGAAGATGACTACGCCCACCTTGCCGCCGCCCTGCATCACGAGCTGGAGGAAGATCCGCTCCGGCCCCAGGGGAAGATTCAGCACGTCGTAGCCGTTGTGAACGACGAAGTGGTGCATGAGGATCATGAACATCGCGATGATGCGCAACAGCTCGATACTGGAATTCCTGCCCCCCCATTTGAATTTCTGGAGTGTGCCGGCATGCCGTGTTTGATATGTGCCCCGTTCGTGCCCGTGCTCTGGCTGCTTTCGACCATCATATTTCCTTCTCTCGGTCCGTCTCTCTCCCGAAAATTCTACGGGGGGGGGTGACTGCGTGAGGGGAGTGCTCCCGTTCCCAAGATTAAGAGTATTCATTTCTCGTAAGTTGTTTTAGTGGTTGGCTTGCATTGTGCAAGGTTGTAGCTCGTTAATTTAAATGCACGTCGATATGGGATTGCCTTTTCATTGTGGTAAGAAGCACTATCGTCTCAAAATGCACGAGTGATTTATTTGAGTATGACTTATGTTGATTAGTATTAGGGGGTGAGTGAAAGGTGAGATCTGATGGCTAAGAAGAAGCGTGTTCTTTTCTTTTCTGGCGGTGAAATCGATAAGGATGGTCAGATGCATCAGTGGACGGTGGCCAAGTGGAGTCAGCTGTTTACTGCTATTCAAAGAAATGCTCCAGAAGATAACAACGTGACTCACCGGGGTAGGGAGTATATTGCTACTCCACATACTTCTAGAAGCGGCGAACCCTATTTTAAGGTTACGGTTGCACGTTACAAAGCGGACTGGCCTGATGTGGAGACAAAAGACCATGCTGCCCCTCTTAGTGTTAAAGAGTATGCTTGTGTTTTTCCTGTTCCAGGTTATCCGTATATTGCGGTATTCAAATCTTCTGCTGGTCCGGCTGTGGGGGCTTTGGAAGCTCTTATCAATAGTATCTTGGAAACAGCTCTTACAGAAGGCGAGTTCGAGTTGCAGCCTGTTCTGCGAAGGAACGCAAAAGAACGCCTTGAGGAGTCTGTAGGCGTCAGCAGGATTACTGTGAGATACCTGGGTTCAGGGCTATCTGGCGGATTTGATGAATATGAATCTGGTTCCAAGATAGATCGAGCCGTTAAAGGCACTCTTGGCATAGAAGGTTTGAGTGATGCGGATTACTCCGTCTCGTTGGGCATATCTTTGAAAAGACCTAAGGCAGTAGGCCCTGCACAGGATGCTTTGGGGAAAGAGCTCCGCAAGCTTCTTAAGGATGTCAATCCACAGAATAATGGAGTAATCGATAAACTTCAGGCCAGCGTATTGCATGAGAAAGATGACAGCAAGCTACAATCCGAGCCTATTGACTTTATCAGAGATCGCATCACTGAGACTGTCGAATTTGGAGAAGATGATGATTCTCTTCTTACGGATAGTGATATTGAGGCTGGTGTTGCCAAGGCGATAAAAGCTTTTAAAGAGACGATAAGAAACTCCTAAGATGAAAAAAGCTGTCTCTGCCCTGTTGGGGGTGCTGAAAGATAAGCCGATCGTAGCAAATCTGCTATTGCTGGTAATCATGATGATTCAATATTACGTGGCTCCACGTAGTTGGGATTTGCTTTTGGGGGATATCTACGAAAATACTTTGTCTGATTTGACAACCATTTATTCAACTGTCTTATCTGTCGCGGCCATTCAATCAGCTTTTGCTGGTGTCGTTGTTGTGTTTGGTCTTTCGACACAGCCCTCTGCCTTTGTTGTTCTTCGTCGAGAAGCAGGTAAGGCCCTTGTGGATAATTGGCTCTCAATCAGTTATTCAGGGTTCCTTAGTGCTGGATTTTCTCTTATTGCTCTTTTGATGCTGCATATGGGTGTTCCCAAGCTGTCACCTTGGTTTTTTGAATATGCAGTTCTTATTTGTGTGCATGGGATCATACGTCTTCTTTGGTTGCTTAAGAAGCTTATTCAAGTAATCGCCAAGGTTGATATTGCAGAGCAGAAAAGGCAAATGAGTGTTTAATGAGATGCTGTTTTACTTGGGTTTTGATGACGGGCAGCTTCCAGTCGCCGGCGATAAATATGCCCATATTGTGACCGAGCAGCGATAGCACTATGGACGTGCATGTGTAGAGCGGGAAGAAGCCGAGTCTGATGCCGATCATCAGCCAGATCTGTTTGGCGGGAAATGGATGCATATACCATTTGTAGGCGGAAATCAGAATGAACAGGTAAACGAAGCCGAAAACACCCGTGAGCGAAGAACCTATGCAGGGGGCGGTTCTTAGGATCTTGGGAATGAAGCTGGTCAGTCCCCAGATCGCCAGCACTGTCGCGGCCAATGCCAGGTGGTATTCACGACCGAGCGCCTTCAAACCTTTGGAGAGGAAGGGGAGCGGCGCCAGGAAGATGGCGTAGGCGGCGGCATACCACCATACGCCCATGCTCAATGGCATGACGCTTTTCACCATGAGTTTCATACTGAGATCGGCTCGGTCGAACACGAGGTAGAACGTTACGAGGATAAGGCTCCAGAACAGGAGCTCGCGTTCCATGATCCACACGCGTTTGAGGTTGGATTTGATGGTCTGTTCCTTGTCGAGGAAGAACCATGCGGAGATGGAGAAGAAGATGACCACGCCGACCTTGCCGCCGCCGGCCATGGCAAGCTGGAAGAAGATCCGCTCCGGCCCCAAGGGGAGTTTCAGCACGTCATAGCCGTTATGGACGATGAAGTGATGGGAAGGCTCATGAACATCGCGATGATGCGCAACGTTTCAATGCTGGAATTCCTACCCCCCCCCATTTGAATTTCTGGAGTGTGCCGGTGCGCTGTGCTTAGCGCTTACGCGGTTGTCTTTCTCCGCGTCCTGTTTTTCTCTCATAATTCTCTGTATCGGGCATAACCCAGAAAACTGATGCAAGACGGATTGTCATCGTTTGTTGCGGCTATACCATGCCATAGCTGTGCGCGAGTTTCTGCATACTAGAAATCCGTGTGACCATTCATCTGATCGCACGGATTTTTTAATGCCTGAATCGTAATGCGGTGCTGTTTCCGTATCTTACGAAGGCGTCACTATAGGGATTCTGCAGAGGATAGGACTTTCTCGACGATGAGATTGTCTAAAAGTCTTTCTGCATACTGTATGGGGTGTCGTGTGTCCTTGTGATAGCGCACGATGACTCTGCCGTAGAATTTGCGGTATTCGGTCAGTTCCTCTCCCTCGTAGCCGACATAGTGGGGGTCGTCGTCTTCGCTCTTTTCCTTTGGGCATTCCAATGGGTCCCCGATACGTTTGAGACATGTGAGCCCCCAGAGGTCGTTGTTTTCTGGAAGACGTACTAGGCCGATCACGTTATTCCCCTTGTGCAGGTGCTCCGCATCTTTCCCGTTGTCGTTCCTTTTTCGGGACAGAAGCCAATCGGTGTTGAGCTCATCGGGGTCTCTCCTGAACACCTTGATGGGTTCGGTGCCATTGTAGTTGGTCATGAAACGGATTTTCGTCCTGCTGATCTCCTCGTCAGTGAGGTGGAGCAGGTCATTTAATTTAATATCTTCACTCATATCTACATGATAGCTCGTGAGGGCGGGTAGTGTCCGAAAAGTTGCGCACTTTGGATCATGGCCGTCCATGGCGCGATGATCAGTTCGCTCCCGCGAGGTTGTCATCGAGCCGGGACATGTCCAGGTAGCGGCGGACGCCCATTCCCTGTGGGTCAGCGGCGTCTTCGAGAGCACGTTGCGCATGAAATGCACCATGCACCGCTGGTACTTCGCCTTGGGCAGCATCGAGCCGACCGTGGCGACGAGCCCGGCGCATCGGTCGCCGACCACGAGTCTGACGCCCTTCAGGCCGCGTTCGATCACCGCGGACTCGAACAGGGTGCCCTTGAGTTTCGGCACCTTCAGCTCGAGCCTGACCGCCAAGGCCGGCAGGCTCGAGCTGAAGGTGCCGAAACCGAAGGACGCGGTCTTCGAGTCGGCGGTGATCGAACGATACCGGCGGCGCGAGCAGAGCGTCGAGAAATCATCGACCGACATGTGCCTGGCCGGCGCGGACAGCTACGAGACCCGCAGCGTCATCTTCACCTCGAACCTCGAGTTCAGCAGATGGGGCGACGTGTTCGGCGACGGGGACATGGCCGCCGCGGTCATCGACCGCATCGTCCACCACGGCAGGATCCTCCGCTTCCACGGCGAATCCTACCGGAACAAACACTCCCTCATGAAATAAACCAAACAAACAACAAAACAAGGAACCAACCGCCGACGGTGTTCAAGTTGAACGCCGACGGTGTTCAGATTAAGTGCCGAACACGTCCACCTCAATTTGACGAAATACATCTGCAACAGTTCGCATACTGGAAATCCATTAGTGTGAGATGCACTGCGCTTTCTCCAGAACGGAAATCCTGTTGAGGCACGCTGAATTGACATTGCTGATATTCATGAGTAGATTTATCAGATGCGATAAAGCTAGGCGTTGTCTAGTTCGCGAAAACCGTTTCCTATCTAGGGAACGGTTTTCGTGCATTAGGGAGGCGTTATGTATAGACCATTTATGGCAGTAGAAAGCCAAGTGCAACAGCTTAACAGGCGTGGTCTGCAGACTGACATGCGCACTCCGTGGATTTTGGAACGTGAAGGCTATTATTCGGTTGTTAACGGGTACAAGGATCCTTTTCTCGATAAAGAAGCCGGAAAAGAACACATGAAGACCGATATCTTACCGGCACGTCGTTCAATGACTTGTATGCTCTTTTCGTTTTTGATAGGAACTTGCGATTCTTGTTGTTCCGTATGACTACGTTGTCAGAAGCTATTCTGAAGACAATATGCTCATACGAATTCACCAAAGAGAATGCAGATGAGAAAAATCCTTATCTGAATATCGCAAATTATGCGGAAACAGGCAAAGCGCACGACAAAGCTGTATTACTTATTCCAAAGTTAGAGAAAATCATCTCTTTAAACAGAAATCCTAGATTCCCTGATAGGAAAGAATATCTTCGGCATTGTCTCGAGGAATATGAGGGGGAAGTGCCGCTTTGGGTATTGTGCAATGATCTCACTATTGGTCAGATCTATTGGTTTTTCCAAGCGCAGGGTAGCGTTGTCCGTGGAAATATTGCGCGTAGCTTTACTGCTTTATATAAGGATTCTCACCGTCATGGGGAAGAGATTACTTCTATACAGCTTGACAAGATATACCGGAGAATAAAGGACTTCCGAAATATATGTGCTCATGATGAGCGATTGTATTGTGCACATCCTCATGATAGGAACATCACTGTATTCCAGCTTGTTAAGGATTTGAGGCTGGTCACGGACAAGAAACGGTATCTGGAATTCCTGCAGCAGCTTGAATCTTTACTCGTAAATTTGGAAAAGGATATCCCTGATTATATTGGTTATGTATGCTGCGAGATGGGCTTGCAAAATGTAGATGTGTTGCAGACTTGGATACAGACAAGCCGAAAGCTGTAAACATTGGAGAACTTTCCGGGAGCTTCGTAGTTCCGAGAATCTCTGGCCAGTACTATGCCTTTCGTGAAACCTTATAGCGAAGATTGTTAATCCCCCTATATCTCATGGTATCCGGATGTTACGTATGTTCTGCTTTATGACAAAGCATACGTTGCTAGGCCTTGGGTGCGTTTTCTTGCCATGGACGCATGCTTCCGGCCGCTTCGGCACGTTCTGTGTCCCTAAATGTTGCACGATTCGAAATTTGCCCCGAAAATCGGAATCGTGCAACAAAATTCGTCGGTTCCTTCCGTGGGCCCTCATCTCTTGGCAGGTTCTTGCGGCATGGTGTCCGCTGCAAGCTTGGTGTTTGGACGGTGAGGCGAGAGGCTCAGTGGCGGGCGCAGGGCCTGCCGATCGCGATCGTGGAGGAGATCGCGTTCGAGAACGGTTGGATCATGCGCGACCAGCTCATGGAGTCCGCCGAGCGTTACGGCAAGAGCCCCTACGGCCAGCATCTCAAGGGCATAGCCGACGGTGAGATCATGCTCGTCCCCAACCAAAAGAGCTGATTCCTCGAGACTGATGGTGTATTAGGGGTGCTGCCTCATTGAGGCAGCACCCTGATGGCACTTTGACTGACGGTGCTTCTTATGGATTGCGTCGATGAGCGGCACTTCGACGAGGAGTGTTTTGACTGGAGACGTTCCAATGGGCGGCGCTTCGACTGGCGGTGAAGAGGGTCATCTGCCTTATGAGTGGCGGATTTGGGCGGCGTGAAAATGTCATTTCGCTTATCTGTGGCAGGTAATCGGCAGAGATATACCCTTTAACTGTGGAAAATGTACCCCCAAAGTGGCTTTTGCCCGTTATGACCTGCCATATATAGGCGAAATGGGAGTTTCCATCTCTCGGAATCTGCCACGTATAAGCGAAATGGGAGTTTCCATCTCTTGAAATCTGCCACATATAAGCGAAATGGGGAGCTGGGCACATACATTCCGTCACTTTCAGGGCGTGGCGGAATGATGATGAAAGCCTGTACCGGTCACTACCAATGATTTGAGGAAATTCTTGGGGTATCTATATCTGGCAAGGCCTAATTATCGTTGTATCCGTGTTTGCGGGTGTCCAGTGCCTGCTTCCAATAGGCTTCTCGGGCGAGGACGACGTTTTTGGGCACGGTGGAATCGTAATGTTCCAAAAGCGTGTAACGGAAATGCGTCTCTACGTACGCTTCTCCTGCTGCTCCACAAGTTTGCTTAGTTCTGTATTGCCGCCGTGGCCATTATCTATGTAGTTTTTCCACCGCTGATATATGCCGTTCCTTCCGGTGGCGCTTCCCACATACAGTTTCCCATTATCGGTATTGGTTATTATGTACACGCCTTGCTGGCGGGACAGCGTATTCTTCCAGCTTGCCTTGTCGTTCTCCCAAATCGCCTTAAGTTGGGCGTAGGAAAGGCTAACAGCAGGTGTTGGCGGCCTTGTTCACTTGACACGGTCGCCGGTGGCACTTTTTCTTGCGGTCAGAAACAGCCCGCCCAAAATCAGCCACTGAATATGCCAAATATTGCCAATAAGTCTCGCACGCGCACGATATCGACAGGGAATGTTCCTTATTTCACGGCCCATCTGTTTGAGTTCCCAAAAATGTGTTCAATGTATGAAGGGATGAGGAATAGTTCGAGGGGGAAGATTATTGTTGAAAAGGATATTGTCAACGTGAGATGGGGAAGTTCAGTGACTTCTGTAGAGAACGCTAATGTGCAGCGGCCTACCGCACCGCAAGGGGTGGTTGAGGAAGCGGATGACGGCATCACTCTGATGGATCTGCTCAAAATCATTCGTAAGCATCTGGTCACCGCGATTATCGCATTCGTGGTGGTGGTGGCAGGCGTGAGCGCCTATACCTTCCTCGCTCCGGCGAAGTATACGGCTACGGCTCAGACCATGGCTACTTACAATGCTTCTCAAAATGGTGTCGACATTAACCAGCAGTCCGCTGGCGGCAGCTACATTTCCAACCAAATCACCTCATATCCGACGCTTGCCACCACTTCGAAGGTGCTCAAGCCGGTTATTGATGATCTTGGCTTGGATGAAACCGTGACGGATCTCGCCGGCCAGGTCACCGTCACCAATCCGACTAACACCGCATTCGTGAACATTGCCGTGGTGGATGGAGATCCGAAGCAGGCCGCGGACATCGCCAATTCCGTTGCCGAATCGCTGAAGAACGTCATTGAAAGCGACCTGTACTCCGGAGATAAGTCCCCGGTGAAGCTTTCCATCGTGCAGAAGGCACAGGTCCCGACGTCTAAGTCTTCGCCGAAGACTGCCCTGTATTTGGCTGTCGGTGTGGTGCTCGGCATCATCATCGGCGTGTTCGCCGCACTCATCAAAGACCTCCTCAACACCAAGGTTGAAGAGACTTCCGACGTGCGCGGCATCGTCCGAGCATCCTCCCTTGGCTCCGTTCCGATGGACGCTTCGCTTGATGATAAGCGTCCGGTGCTGGTGAGCCAGCCTAACGGCGCTATTGCCGAGGAATTCCGTCGTATCCATACGAATATCGATTTCCTGCAGACCGACCGCACCGAAGGCGTGGGCCAGCTGCTTGTCATCACGTCTGCGCAGCCGTCCGAAGGCAAGACCACCATGGCTATCAACACTGCGGTGGCCCTTGCTGAAGATGGTGCGAAAGTACTGCTTATCGACGCTGATCTCCGCCACCCGTCTGTCGCCCATCATTTGGGTATTGAAGGTGCCGCCGGTCTGGCGCACGTGCTGTCTGGGCAGATGGGCCCGAAGGACGTGGTGCAGAGCTACTGGAAGCCGAACCTGCACATTCTGCCTGGCGGCAAGAGACCGGCGAACGCTGGCGTGCTGCTGAGCTCCGAAACCATGAAGCTCATGGTGGAGCAGGCGCTCACCCAATACGATTACGTGATTATTGATACCGCCCCGTTGACGGTGTCCAACGATGGCGCGGTATTCGGCCGTTGGGCCAAGGGCCTTCTGCTGGTGGTCAGCCGTAACGTGTGCGAGAAGAAGTCCCTGCAGGAGGCGGCTGACACGCTCGCCACCGCGCAGGTGCCGGTGCTTGGCTTCATCTTCAACCGTGCGGATCCGAAGAAGGTCAACTCCCACTCCAACTATTACTACTACTATGAAGATGGTGCTCCGCGTAGCAGCCATCGTGCAAACGGCAAGAAGAAGAGGATCTGACGTTTTCCTTCTTCACGGAATGAGGGGTGTATGGCAACTGAGAACGATGATTCCCAGTCTATGAACGGTATTCTGTCCAACATATCTCGGGATGTGGTGGACACCAGCTGGGATATTCCTCCGCTGACCTTCCCCAAATTGCAGCCTACCGATTCGGAAGAGGCCGATGGTGCGGATGAGACTCCGCTTGCGGAGCCCCGTACCATCGCTTCCTCCGTGCCTGCGCAAATGGAACAGCCGGTTTCGACTGCGCCAACAATCGCGGATATACCCAGTATGCCGCTCGACACCATCGATTTCGATGATGCGGTTGCACCAGCCGATGCCGAGGAAACCGCCACTTTGCTACCCCTCGTTTCTTCGACAGATGAACAGGACGCCGAAGCGACTCGGGCCTTTGATACTTCGGATGGCATAACCGACCTAGAGGAACTTGCCGCGGAAGATCCGGAACACGATCCGCTGAAAACCATTCCGGCCGCACCGAAAGGGCCGTCTGCGGACAAGCGAAAGATTATTGCCATTGTCGCTGCGATTGCGGCAGTGGCGGTTGCTGTCGCCGGCGTCATCGTGGTACGCAATCGTATCAATTCGAAAGAACAGCGTGCGGCAGTGGCGGTATGCGAGAAGGTGAAATCCAAATACTCCAAAGCCAACAAAAAACTGCAAAACGCCATCGAACAGGCGACCAGTCTGCAGGGCACTGCGGCAAACCAGGTGGCGGATGCCGCCACAATCGACCAACTCACTCAGGCCGTGACCAAGGCGCAGAACCTCAAGACGGTCGGCGGATGTTCGGTGTTGCTGTCCGAAACCACACTGCGTGCGCACGCCCGTAGCATGAGCAAGCAGATCAGCAATATCAAAGAACAGACCAAGGCCGTTACCGCAGCAGCCACAGCTGTGGCCGCCAGCAAGCGAGCTTTGGAAGTGAATAAGACGACTGCCGCATTGCAGAAGGCCATTGCCGACGCAAAGACGTTGCTTGACGGTTCTGCAGGCCAGGTTGCGGACGAGTCGACACGTGACGCGCTTGCCAAGGCGATTGACGCTGCCCAGAAACTCCTCGATGGCAAAAGCACTGATGTTACGGCCATGCAGAACGCTTCGAAGGTGATTTCCTCGACTTCTGACGGCGTGAACAAGTCTGTGGCGGAGCAAACTGCGGCTAATGCCCAGGCGAATACCAATTCGAATACCAATAACGGCACTACGAATCGGCGCTACACGTATACGTGGCAATTTGGTCCGGGCTCTGGAAACGGTGTGAACGGTGGTGGTTCGAGCGGCGGTAACGGCGGTTCGAGCGGCGGCAATAACAATGGCGGTTCAACCGGTGGTAATGGCGGTTCGAACGGCGGCGGTAACGGCGGTTCTAACGACGGTAATGGTGGTTCGAACGGCAACGGCAACGGCAACGGTGGTTCGAACGGCGGCGGTAACGGCGGTTCTAACGACGATAATGGTGGTTCGAACGGCAACGGCAACGGCGATTCAAACGGCGGCGGTAACGGCGGTTCAGATACAGGTACTGCTGGCGAATAAGCCATATCGGAGAAGGATTTGGATATAGCGAATGGTACCCCCATAGGTCCCTCTTAATTTCGGGGGGGGGGCTGTGGTAAATTGTTTGCCGTATGCAGCTGAAGGGGAGAGAGATACATGCAAGGCGTGAATACCGGTGAATCCGGCGCACCAAACGGCGAGCAAGGTATGAGGACTCAAGAGATTCATATCGTCTCGTCCAATGCGCATCGACAGGCATACGTGTCCATGCAGAATCAGCGTCTGCAAAAGCAGTTCGAGCCGATGACTTTTTCCAATACCCCGTTTCCTGCGGAAAAGGAAGGACATAGGCGCGGCAAGGCTGAATCGACTCCCCGGTGGCGTTTCGCCTTCGTCGCCAGCCTGATCGCCATCGATTTGGCAGTGATGCTGCTTTCGTTGACCGTCAGCCTTGTCATCAACGGTGCTGCTTTCGATGCCATCGGCGATGTGATGCCGTTTTGGCTTTTCCTCATTCTGTTCAGCCTGATTTGGTTGCTGTGCTTGGCATTCGCGGGCACATACCACCGCCATGTTATGGCGGACGGCTATGAACTGTATGCCAAAATCATCAATGCGTCGTTGCTGACCATCATCTCATACTGCAGCCTTGCATTTATTTTCAAACTTGCATTGCCCCGTACTGCGTTGATTATCGCGCCAGTCATCGCCTTCTTCTTGGATATCATCGCACGTTGGCAGATGCGTCAAGCGTTGCATCGTCACCGCAGCAAAGGCTCTTGCAAGTACAGAACGGTGGTCATCGGATCTTCCGATGGCATCAACAAAGCCTTGCAGACCATGCGCAACTGCATGAATTGGGGGTACGAACCAGTTGCTGTATGCCCAATTGAAGCGGATCCAGCTTCAAAAGACGCTTATGTGGTTACCTCATACACACCGGATGCCAATATCGAAGGCTCCAGCAAACTCAAGGTGATTCCTTTCAACTCGGCATTCCCACGTATTTGCGAAAGCCTCGGTGTACAGGAAGTCTATGTGGCTGACGTGCTTTCGCGTGATTCCGAAATGCTGCATGGTCTTTCTCTTGCGGTGGAGTCGCTGGGTATGGAACTTGCCTTGGCGGTCTCCCTGGCGGATGTGAGCGGTCACCGTTTGTATCTGCGAAACACCACGGAACAGCCGGTTCTGTTGGCTTCCCTGCCGCAGTACACGGGAGCTGCGAACGTAATCAAGCGTTTGCTGGACATCATCGGCTCACTGTGCGCGCTGATTATTTCCTCTCCGATTCTTCTCGGCGTCGCCATCGCCATCAAGCTTGATGATGGCGGTCCGGTGTTCTTCTCTCAGACCCGTATCGGACTGCACGGCAAGCCGTTCAAAATGTATAAATTCCGTTCCATGGTCACCAATGCTGAGGAGCTGAAGAAGAAACTCGCTGAGGAAACTGGGCAGGAAGACCGGTTCATCTTCAAAATGAAAGATGATCCGCGTATCACCAAGGTAGGTCACTTCATCCGTAAGACTTCTTTGGATGAGTTCCCGCAGTTCTACAACGTGCTCAAGGGCGATATGTCTCTGGTCGGTCCGCGCCCGGCATTGCCGGAAGAAGTGGCCCGCTATGGTTCCCTATATTCCGCCCGACTGCTGGTCAAGCCGGGCATCACCGGTCCGTGGCAGGTATCCGGCCGGTCGGATCTTTCACAGGAGCAAAGCGAATATTTGGACGTCTCCTACATTGAGAATTGGTCCATCGCTGGAGATCTTGCGATTCTTGCCAAAACCGTGATGGTAATCTTCACTGGCCGTGGATCGTACTGAGCCAATAAGTGGGTTTTCTGTGATTTTCCCTCTGTTCTTGTGATGGAACAGAGGGAAATTTCATTTGTCGGCCGAAAAAAGGGGTGCCATGTGGCACAATAATGCGCTGGAATAGTCAAATTGAGTGCTTAATGATTTGAGGAGCAAAGCATGGGGCAACATGCTCAAGCAATACGGGAAAAACATACGGCACGGAATGTGACGCTTATTGTACTTGCGGTGCTGATCGTGCTACTTGCCATTGCCGCAGTGTTTGGTATGCAACTGTATAAGCAGGCAAAAAGCGTCAAGGCGTACGAATCGCAAGCCATATCCTCACTATCCGCAATCAATGACCCTGCAAAGCTCAAGGATGCCGCCGCGTCGCAGGCGTCCATCGCGCAGGCTCAGCAGCAGACGGCGCAGGCCAAGCAGATTGCGCACGGTTCACTATGGAACGTGGCCGCGAAAATGCCGTTCGTCGGCAGTGACATCGCCACTGTGCAAGGCATGACGGAAGTCGTGGACAACCTTGCACAGCAGACACTGCCATCGTTGACCACTGCGGTGCAACAGCTTGCCGATGCCAATCTTTCCGGTGCGGAAGGGCAACTTAATCTGCAGCCAATCGCCGATGCGCAAGGTAACTTCGACAAGCTCAACCAGCAGGTGCAGCAGCAGAACAAGCAGTATAACAGTCTTGCCGAGCCGAAAATCGGCATGGTGAAGAAAGCCTATCAGCAGGGCAAGGACCAGCTTGACAATATCGCCGATTTGGTCGGGCAGGTCAGCAACGCCACTCACATGCTGCCTTCCTTCCTCGGCCAGAACGGTGCCCGCACATACTTGCTGGCGGCACAGACCACATCCGAAACACGTTCCGGCGGCGGCTTGGTTGGCTCTCTCGGCACCATGACTGCGGATAATGGCAAAATCGCGGTGGGGGACTTCCACCCGAATGGTGAGTTCGTCAATGGCAACAACGGCACCGCTGAGGAACATGCGGTATTCAACAGGCCGTTGGGTTTCTCCTTCGACGTGCGAGACACCTTCGCGGTGCCGGATGTTTCCCGCAACGCGGAAATGCTCAACGCTTCATGGCAGCGTTCGCAATATGCCTGCAACATCGACGGTTTGATTTCCGTGGATCCGGTGTTCATCCAGAAAATGGTGGAGATCAACGGACCAGTCACCTTGTCCAACGGCACTGTGCTTACCGGCGAGAACACCGCCGAATACATGCTCAACACCATCTACAAGGACGTTCCTGTGGCACAGCAGGACGAATACTTCGAGTACATTGCCAAAACGGTGATGGACGGCGCTTTTGGCAACATGACTGTGGACAAGATGATGAAGGTGGCGCAAAGCATCGGTGATTTGGCCGAGAACCGCCACTTCTACGCCTACACGTTCCACGAAGACGAAGCGAAGTACTTCCAAGGTGCTGGACTCGCCAAGAATGCGCCTGAAAGCGAAACCAATCCGGAAACGGGCATTTACATCAGCGAGCAGAATCCTTCGAAGATGGGTTGGTATATCGACCGTAGCAGCGAAGTGACCAAGACAGGTAACAAGACCTACCACGTGAAGTACACGCTGACCAACCGTATGACTTCCACGGAAATGGCTGCCTGCACGAGTTACATTCTCGGTGGTGAGCAGAAGGGCATTGGTGGCGTGCCCGTGGCGCCGAGTGGCACATCCGCGCAGCGTGTGCTGATTTACGCGCCTGCAGGTGGTTCGATTGGATCAATCGCCGTGACCGGTGATGTGCGTGACCGTAGCAATGCCACCATGGACGGCAAGCCATTGAACTCCAGTATGGCGTACATCGCACCTGGCAAGAGCGTGACGTACGAGTTCGACGTGACCGTGTCTGACAAGGCCACGGCTGATATGAAGCTCGATCAGACGCCGTGTGGCAAAATGACCAATGATGTGAAATACAACTATTGAAATATGGCGCGGTAATTCTCGACATTATTGGTGCATGATTTCCTTGAATTCATCTCAATGAAAACTTGTTCAATGAAGTCTATGAATTATTGCTATATTCTTGGAAATACAGGGGGTATTTCTGCTGGAAAGCGGAGATACCCCCTATTTTATTAGTGAAAAAAAAGGGTGTATTTATGCGAATTGTTGTATTATATTGCATGTAATTAATATCCTATATTTTCAAGGGGTTGGCATGTCTGTTCTTAACGGATTTGAAGCAGTGGGAGAAAAGACCACCACCAATAAGATGACCATGACGGTCATGGAATCATCCGTTCGCTTTTCCAAAGGCGTGACCGAAGCGCTCGGATGCCCGGCATACGTGAAATTGCTGGTGAATGACAAGCAGAAGAAGATCGCAGTCCAGGCATGCGACGCCAAAGACGAGAACGCCATCAAGTTCTGCAAGACCAAGCGAAGCAAGGCCGATGGCGTCAACTCTGACGCTGCAGGAAAGGCTTCTTCCGTGACCGTGCGTACCACCGATGTGCTGGTAGCGGTGCAGAAGTATTTCACCTTCCCGCCGGTCGCAGACGACCAGATCGCCTATTTCGCCATGGATGGCGAGTCCTACCCGGATGAGAAGGTTGTCATTTTTGCTGTGGCCGATGCTGCAAAGGGTGTATCCGGCAAGCGCGGTCCCCGCAAAGGTTCGCATCATACGGCCAAAGATGGCGAGTAAGTGAACAATATTCCGCTCAGCTTGAAAAATCGCATATAGTACAGTTCTCTTGATGTGAGTGCTGTACTATATGCAGTATCTTGATAGGCTGTGCGAATCGTCCATAAACGCTAATAATGAGTACGTATGCATCCAGCCCAAAAATCCTGAAAAAGGGAGCTTGGAATGAATGTGGCAGGTAGCGGGCGTGTAGGATCTTCGTTCAGTATTCGAGTCGCTCAAAATAACGTGCTTGGTTGGCGATGGACGGTGGAAAAAGAGCATGACGGCTTTTTCGAGCCCGTTGCGTCTGGCCGTTCGCTCGCGCGTAAGATGGCCAAAAGGGCCGCGATAAAAGCGATGAATGAATTGCGTGCATAAACAACCGTAACGCCATGAATGGCCTGCATCTTTCCATATGAAATATAA
>UMHC01009000.1_pt1 | contig 22968 bp, 35 predicted proteins | sample 1965381 | NCBI WGS metagenome assembly UMHC01 (sample SAMEA4836083, study PRJEB28245) | human gut metagenome | biome: gut microbiome; material: fecal sample | place: Denmark | collected 2008 | reverse complement strand
CGATAACCGCCATGGGCGCGCTGTCACCGGGACGGCGCATGGCCAGCTTGAGCACACGGGTGTAACCGCCGGGAATGCCCGCGAAACGCGGAGCAATCTCGTCGAACAGCTTCTGCACAAGCTGATGGTTGCCAAGCACACGGTAGGCCTGACGGCGGGCATGCACGTCGTCACGGCGAGCCAGGGTAATCAGAGGCTCGACAACGCCGCGCAGTTCCTTGGCTTTGGCTTCGGTGGTATGGATGCGGCCGTGAATGAGCAGAGCCTTGGCCATGTTGCGGAACAGGGCCTTGCGATGGGAAGGATTACGGCCGAGCTTTCTGCCGGAATTGTTATGCCTCATGATGCTGCTTCCTCTTCCATTCCTGATATTTCTTGTCGAAAGAGTCGACCTTCATGCCGAAATCAAGCCCCATTTCCAGGAGGACATTCTTGATCTCGTCCAGAGACTTCTTGCCGAAGTTCTTGGTTTTGAGCATTTCATTCTCGGAACGCTGCACCAGTTCGCCCACCAGCGCGACATTGGCGCTGCGCAGGCAGTTGGTGGCGCGCACGGAAAGCTCAAGCTCGTCGATACTCTTGAACAGATTTTCATTGCATTCGCCGCTGTCGCTGGCGCCGAGGCCGGATTCGTCGGAAACCTGTTCATCAAAGTTGATGAACACGGAGATCTGATCCTTGATAATCTTGGCGCTGTAGGCGACGGCGTCTTCCGGACTGACGGAGCCGTCCGTCCAGACTTCCAGAATGAGCTTGTCGTAGTTGGTCATCTGACCGACACGCGCCTGCTCGACGGCGTACGCCACCTTGCGTACCGGCGAAAAGCTCGAGTCAAGACGGATGAGGCCGATTTCCTCGGCCAGCCCCTCGTGCATGTCGGCCGGAACATACCCCTTGCCCATGCGCGCTTCAAACTCAAGCTGGAACTCCACATCTTCCGTAAGCGTGGCGATGTGCAGTTCAGGGTTGAGCACGGCTACATGCTGATTGCCCTGAATGTCTCCCGCCGTGACCTCGCCCTTCCGGCTGACGCTCAGGGTAAGGGTCTGGGGTTCATCCGTATCCATGGCAAGGCGCACCTGCTTGATGTTCAGGATGATATCCGTCACATCTTCCAGCACGCCGGGCATGGTGGTGAATTCATGCTGAACGCCGGTGATCTTCACCGAAACGAAAGCCGCGCCCTGAAGAGAAGCCAGGAGCACCCGACGCAACGCGTTGCCGATGGTGGTGCCGTAGCCGCGCTCCAGAGGCTCGCAGACGAACTTGCCGTACATGTTGTCGGCAGCGCCGTCTTCACGGACGATCTGTTCGGGCTTGACCAGCACCGCCCAGTTGCGGGCGTTGATGAGTCTGTTGGCTTTTTTGTTGAGCATGGGTACTCCTGCTTATTTGGAGTAAAGCTCGACGATAAGCGATTCGTTGATGGGAGTCTGGATATCGTCGCGCTGAGGAAGGGCCTTGATCACACCCTTGAAGGCGGAACCGTCCACTTCAAGCCAGGCGGGGCAGCCGCGGCGCGCGATGGCTTCCTGAGCTTCGGCGATCACGGGAATCTTGCGGTTGTTCTCGGGCACGCTGATTTCATCGCCCACGCGCACCTGCAGCGAGGGGATGTTCACCTTGTGCCCGTTCAGGGTAAAGATGCCGTGACGCACCATCTGACGGGCCTGGCTGCGGGAGTTGGCAAAGCCCATGCGATAGATCACGTTGTCCAGGCGGCGCTCGAGAATGGCGAGCAGATTGGCGCCGGTCACGCCCTTGGCCATGTCGGCGGAGACGAAATAGCCGTGGAACTGATTTTCCAGCACACCGTACATGCGGCGCACCTTCTGCTTTTCACGCAACTGAAGGGCATACTCGCTGACCTTCTTGCGCGCGCGGCCGTGCTGGCCGGGGGCATAGGGACGGCGATCCTGGGAACACTTGTCGGAGAAGCAGCGGTCGCCTTTCAGAAACAGCTTGGCGCCTTCGCGGCGGCACAGGCGGCATTTGGCGTCATTATATTTGGCCATGGTAGATATTCCTCGTCTTCAGGGCGTTAGACGCGGCGCCGCTTCGGAGGCCGGCAGCCGTTATGGGGGATGGGGGTCACGTCACGGATGAACGCAACCTTGAACCCGGCCGCATTGATGGCGCGCATGGCGGATTCGCGCCCCGCGCCGGGGCCTTTCACATACACGCCCACGGTGCGCATGCCGTTGTCCTGCGCACGGCGGGCGGCAGCTTCAGCCGCAACCTGCGCCGCAAAGGGGGTGGACTTGCGCGATCCCTTGAAACCGCTCTGCCCCGCGCTGGCCCAGCTGATGGTATTGCCGCGGGTGTCGGTAAAGGTAATGATGGTATTGTTGAACGTGGCGTTGATGTGAGCCACGCCAAGCGGCACGTTCTTCTTTTCTCTCTTCTTGGCAGCTCGTTTCGCTCTTGCCATCTCTCACTTCCTTGAACTTGGCTTGCATGACGGACTACATGCCCAAGCGGCGTCTCGCGCGCCGGACATAAGACATCGCGCCCGTCGAAGGGGCGCGAAGGCTTACTTCTTCTTGCCGACGGCGCCGCGGCGCGGGCCCTTGCGGGTACGCGCATTGGTATGGGTGCGCTGCCCGTGCACGGGCAGACCGCGGCGGTGACGCAGACCGCGATAGCAGCCGATATCCATCATACGCTTGATGTTGGAGCTGACTTCACGGCGAAGGTCGCCCTCCACCTTGTGGTTGGTTTCGATTTCCTTGCGGATTTCGTTCACTTCATCGGCATTGAGGTCATCAATGCTGCGGGTCCAGTTGACGCCGGTGGCGTCAAGGATCTGCAGGGCCGTAGCCCGGCCGATGCCATAGATATAGGTAAGCGCGATATCCGCTCTCTTGCCTCGCGGCAATTCAATACCTGCAATTCTGGCCACGTTAAGACTCCTGCAAGGTTATCCCTGGCGCTGCTTGTGCCGGGGGTTTTCGCAGATCACTCTGAGGACGCCCTTGCGCCGGACAACCTTGCACTTCGGGCACATTTTCTTTACGGAAGGCCTGACTTTCATCGCTCACTCCGTTTGTTGTTCAGTCTGACGGCTGAAAGCACGCCGGAACCGAATTCTTTATCGGGTTAACAAAAATCTGTCAAGCGGAGGGATCCGGGCAGCCGCTCACGCATTGGAGGCCAGACTGAGTATCTCGGCCCCGTCAGCGTGAATAACCACGGAATGTTCCCAATGGGCGGCGAACTTTTTGTCTTTCATGTTCGCCGTCCAGCCGTCCGACAAAATTTCCACCTCGTGGGTGCCAACAGCCAACATGGGCTCGATGGCCAGAACCATCCCCGCTTTCAGCGGCACCCCCTCCCCCGCCCCTTCCGGAACGAAGTTCGGGATCTCCGGCTTTTCATGGAGCCTGGCGCCGACGCCATGCCCGACGAAACGCCGGATGATATGGAGCCCTTCTTCTTCGGCATGGCGCTGCACCGCCGCCGAAATCGCATACAGATCATTGCCGGGGCGCGCCGCGGCAATCCCGAGATGGAGGCACTCCTCCGTCACCCGGGAAAGATGCTTCGCCTCTTCGGACACCTCGCCCACCAGGGCGGTGCGCGCCGAATCCCCGTGAAACCCCTCGTACACCACGCCCATGTCGAAACTGACGATGTCGCCTTCCTTCAGGATGCGCTCCCTGGAGGGAAAGCCGTGCACAACGGTTTCATTCACCGAACAGCACAGGGCGTAGGGAAAGCCCCCGTAACCCTGAAATGCCGGCTTCACCCCATACTCCCGGCACATCTTCTGACAGATATCCTCGAAGAGCATGGTCGGAACGCCGGGACGGACATTGGCCACCAATTCGTCAAGGATACGGGCGGTGATGCCGTTGGCCTTGCGCAAGAGGTCGATTTCCCTCTCGTTCTTGATGAATACGCCCCGGAACTTTTTCATGATTACGCCCTGCCCCGGATACGGGTCTTGCCCATCAGTCCCTCATACTGGCGGGAAATCAGATGCGATTCCACCTGCCCCATGAAGTCGATGGCCACGCCCACGAGGATGAGCAGGCTCGTGCCGCCGAAGTAGAACTGCACGTTGAACTTCTGCATCAGGAACATGGGCATGACGGAAATGGCCGCGATGTACACGCCGCCCCACAGGGTAAGGCGCGAAAGCACCGCGTCGATATATTCCCGCGTCTTGTCGCCCGGACGGATGCCCGGAATGAAGCCCCCGGCCTTCTTCAGATTCTCGGCGATGTCCTTCGGATCGAAGATGATCGCGGTATAGAAGAAGCAGAAGAAGAAAATCAGGCCGACAAAAATCAGATTGTAGACAATCGAGCCGGGCTGGAACCAGCCCACCACGCGCTGAATCCATTCCGCCTGGGAGAACCCGGCCACCGTCGCGGGGAAGAGCAGAAGGCTCTGCGCGAAAATGGGAGGAATGACCCCGGCGGTATTCAGCCTGAGCGGAAGATGCGTGGTCTGCCCGCCGTACATCTTGCGGCCCACCTGACGCTTCGCGTAGTGAATCGGGATGCGGCGCTGCGAACGCTCCACGAACACGATGCCCACCAGAACCGCCAGCATGCCCGCCAGCAGCACCAGCGCAAGGACGACATTCATGTCGCCGGCCCTGATCTGCTCGTAGGTGCGCGCGATCGCGGTGGGAGTGCCGACCACGATGCCCGAGAAGATGATGAGTGAAATCCCGTTGCCGATCCCCTTGGCGGTGATCTGCTCGCCCAGCCACATGATCAGGATGGTTCCGGCAGTCAGGGTGATGATGGTCACCACCTTGAATTCCCATCCGGGACTCTGCACCACGGGCAGGTTGTCCGGACTGGTCATGCCTTCAAGCAGAGCCGCGATGCCGAAGCCCTGAATGATGGTGATGAGCACCGTCAGGTAACGGGTATACTGGGTGATCTTGCGCCGTCCGGCCTGTCCCTCTTCCTTGGCCATCCGCTTGATGTCCGGACTCACCACCTGCAGAAGCTGCAGGATGATGGATGCGGAAATGTACGGCATGATGCCGAGAGCGAATACGGAAACATTGCGCAGGCCACCGCCCGAGAACATATCCAGCAGCGCGAAGACCGACCCCTGCATGCTTGCGAAAAAGTGCGAAAGGGCATCAACATTGATGCCCGGCACAGGCACGTGGACGCCCACCCTGTAGGCACACAGGATGAGCACCGTCCACATGAGCTTGTTGCGCAATTCGGGAGTCTGCGCGAGCTGGTTCACACCGGCCACGGCCTATTCCTCGCCGGCGGCTTCGCACACGGCGCAGTCGCACGAAACATCGGCGCAGAGTTCCTTCACCTCGCCGCCCGCGCTGCGGATCTTCTCCGCCGCGCTGCGGCTGAAGCGATGGGCTTCCACCTTGAGGGCGGAGGTCACTTCGCCTTCACCGAGAATCTTGACCGGAGCGCCGAAGCGGCACAGGCCGCGTTCGTAGATATCATCCAGGCTGATGTCGTTCTTGCCTTCAAAGGCGGCCTGCAGACGATCAAGATTGATCACTTCAAAGCTGACCTTGAACAGGAAGTTCTTGAAACCGCGCTTGGGCAGACGGCGCTGAAGGGGCATCTGGCCGCCCTCGAAACCGGGGCGCACGCCGCCGCCGGCACGGGCGTTCTGGCCCTTGTGGCCCTTGCCGGAGGTGCCGCCGAGGCCGGAGCCGGAACCGCGGCCCACGCGGCGGCGGGTCTTGCGCTCTTCCACGAAAGGATAAAGATCGTTCAGTCTCATTATTCACTGACCTCTACCAGGTGGGACACCTTGGCAACCATGCCGCGCACGGCGGCGTTGTCTTCAAAGCTTTTGACCATCTCGCGGCGGCGCAGCCCCAGGGAATCCAGAACCTTTCTCTGGTGGGGAGTGCAGCCGATACGGCTTCTGACGAGCTTGATCTTGATCTGGGACATGCCTTCCTGCCTTTAGCCCTACTTGCGGGGGGCTTCCAGTTTCTTGCCGCGCACTTCGGACACGGTCTCGGCGCTGCGCAGGGAGGTAAGCCCGTCAATGGCGGCGCGGAGTACGTTGTGCGGGTTGTTGGTGCCGATAGCCTTGGCGAGCACGTCGGTGACGCCCGCGGCTTCCATGACCGCGCGCACCGCGCCGCCGGCGATGATGCCGGTACCGCGCGAGGCGGGCTTCAGGAGCACGCGGCCGGCGCCGAAGCGGCCCAGCACCTCGTAAGGCAGGGTGCCTTCCAACAGGGGAATCCTGACCATGGTCTTGCGGGCGCGTTCCGTCGCCTTGCGCAGAGCTTCGGGCACTTCCTGAGCCTTGCCCAGGCCGTACCCCACGTTGCCCTTGCCGTCACCGACGACCACCAGGGCGCTGAAGCTGAAACGGCGACCGCCCTTCACCACTTTCGCAACCCGGTTCAGATGCACGATCTTTTCAATGTAACCGGAGTCCTGCGTTTGCTGCTGTTCCATCATATTTCTGCACTCGTTGTCTTATCGGCTAGAATTCCAGGCCGCCCTCACGGGCGCCGTCGGCAACAGCCTTGATGCGGCCGTGATACAGATACCCGTTGCGGTCGAACACCACCTGACGGATGTTTCTCTCCTGGGCCAGACGGGCGATTTCCCTGCCCACGCGGTCGGCTCCGGCCTTGTTGCAGCCGGCCTTTTCGCCGCCCCTGGAAAGGGCCAGGGTGGAAGCGGCGGCCAGCGTCACGCCGGCGGCGTCATCCACGATCTGGGCGTAAATATGCAGATTGGAACGGTAGACAACCAGACGCGGACGATCGGCCGTGCCGGAAATCTTCTTCCGGATGCGGACCTTGCGGCGCTTACGGGTTTCGTTCTTGGAAAGTATCATGACTGTGCCCCTGCTACTTGCCCTTGGCGCCGGACTTGCCGGCCTTGCGGCGGATGATTTCGGTTTCGTACTTGATGCCCTTGCCCTTGTAGGGCTCAGGCTTGCGGATGCGGCGGATGCGGGCGCACATTTCGCCCACCTGCTCCTTGTCGATGCCGGAGATGGTCAGCTTCTGGCCTTCCGCCTTGGCTTCGAGTCCCTTGGGCAGATCCACCAGCACGGGGTGGGAGAACCCGACGGAAAGTTCAATGATGCTGCCTTTCACGGCAACCTTGAAGCCCACGCCGTTGACTTCGAGCGTCTTGGAAAAGCCCTTGCTCACGCCTTCCACGCAGTTGGCGAGAAGGGTGCGGCGCAGGCCGTGCTGCGCGCGGGCTTCGCGGGTTTCCTCAAGACGGGTCAGAGTGACGTGCCCGTCTTCCAGCTTGTAGTCGAGGAGGCTGCACCTGGGAGTGCTCAGGGTGCCCTTGGGCCCCTTCACTTCCACCACATCGGCGCCCAGCTTCACTTCCACCCCTTTGGGCAGTTCGAGGGGCAATTTACCTATTCTGGACATGATTATTTCTACCTTGGCTGAAGAACAGTCGGCTTCGCGCCGCTCTTACCAGACTTCACAGAGAAGTTCGCCACCAGTCTTGCGCGTGTGGGCCGAGACGCCGTCCAGCACGCCCTGGGACGTGGACAGGATGCAGATGCCGAGGCCGTTCTGCACGCGGGGAATACCGTGATGATTGACATAGACGCGGCGGCCGGGCCTGCTGATGCGCTTGAGGCCGGTAATGGCGGGACGTCCCTTCACATACTTCAGCTCAATGGTGATGTCGCGATCTTCAACGCGGACATCCTCCACATAGCCTTCCTGCTTGAGGATGGTAGCCATAGCTTCCTTCATCTTCGAGCGCGGCACACTCACTTCCTTGTGGAGGGCCAAGTGCGCGTTGCGGATACGCGTCAGCATATCGGCAATGGGATCGGTCAACATGGTATGGAATCTCCTGAAAGCTTAGCCGGATTACCAGCTGGATTTACGGACGCCGGGCAGTTCGCCCGCCAGGGCCATCTTGCGGAAGCAGATACGGCAGAGGCCGAAGCGGCGCAGATACGCGCGGGGGCGGCCGCAAATGGGGCAACGGTTGTAGGCGCGGGTGGAAAACTTGGCTTTCCTGCGGGCCTTTACTTCAAGGGAAGTACGGGACACGGCCTATCTCCTTACTTGCGGAAGGGCATGCCGAGCTGTTCGAGCAGCAGCTTGCCTTCCTTGTCCGTGGTGGCGGACGTGACGATGGTGATGTTCATGCCCTTGGGATTTTCGATACGATCCGACTCCATTTCGGGGAAGATCATATGCTCCTTGATGCCCAGGGTAAAGTTGCCGCGGCCGTCGAAGCCGCGATCCGGGATGCCGCGGAAGTCGCGCACGCGCGGCAGGGCGAAGTTCATCAGTTTGTCCAGGAAGTCCCACATGGCTGCCTTGCGCAGGGTCACGCGGGCCCCGATGGGCATGCCTTCGCGCACCTTGAAGGCGGCGATGGACTTCTTGGCGCGGGTCACCACGGCCTTCTGGCCGGCAATGGCGGAGAGTTCCGCCACGGCTTCTTCCATCAGCTTGTTGTTCTGACTGCCAGAACCAAGGCCGATATTAAGGGAGACCTTTTCGATTCCGGGAATCTGCATGGGAGATTTGTAGGCAAATTCCTTCTGCAATACCGGAATCACTTTCTCACGGTATATCGTTTCCAGACGGGTCATCGTCGTTCACCTTCTACAGGGTTTCGTTGCACTTCTTGCAGAAGCGGATTTTCTTCCCGTCCTCGGTGTACCGGTAGCCGACGCGGGTGGGCTTGCCGCAGGCGGAACACACAACCATGAGGTTGGACACGTGGATGGGCATTTCCTTTTCGACGATGCCGCCGGGTTCGCGCTTGTAGGGGTTGGGGCGGACGTGACGCTTGGCCACGTTGACCTTTTCCACCAGCACGCGATCGGACTTGCGAAGAACCTTGAGGACCTTGCCGATTTTGCCCTCGTCCTTGCCGGCGATCACCATCACCTTGTCGTCCTTGTGAATGCGAAACTGCTTCATTTCAATGCTCCTACAGCACTTCCGGCGCAAGGGACACGATCTTCATGAAGTTGCGGGCGCGCAGTTCGCGGGCAACGGGTCCGAAGATGCGGGTGCCGACCGGTTCGCCCTGCTTGGAGAGCAGCACGGCTGCGTTGGTGTCGAACTTGATATAGGAACCGTCGGCGCGGCGCACTTCCTTGGCGGTGCGCACGATGACGGCCTGCATGACGTCGCCCTTCTTCACCTTGGCATGGGGCATGGCGTCCTTGACGGAAACCATGATGATGTCGCCCACGGTGGCGTAGCGGCGGTGGGAGCCGCCCAGCACCTTGATGCAGGCGACTTCCTTGGCGCCGGAGTTGTCGGCTACCTGGAGTCGGGATTCAACCTGGATCATGGTTCAGCCTCCTACACGGCCTTTTCGAGGATGGACACCAGATGCCACCTCTTGTTGCGGCTCATGGGCCGGAATTCCACGATCTTCACCTTGTCGCCGATGCCGCATTCGTTATTCGGGTCATGGGCGGTGCACTTCTTGCGGCGCCGCACATACTTTTTCAGAAGCGGATGCTGGACCAGCGTTTCCACGCGCACGACGATGGTCTTGTCGCACTTGTCGCTGATCACCGTACCGACGAGCGTTCTGCCTTTGCGCTGTTCGATTGCGCTGTTCATATCCGCTCCTACTTCGTCTTGCCGGATTCGGCGTTGATGGCCGTGAGTATCCGGGCAATATCTTTCTTGGCGGCAGGGATGGAGGCCGTCTTTTCCAGTTGCGCGGTGGCGTGCTGGAGACGGAGATTGAACAGTTCCTGCCGGGTTTCCGTCAGTTTGGCCTGAAGCTCATCCTTGCTCAGACCGCGCAGTTCTTTCATTTTCATTCGAAGGCTCCCTCTCTCACCACGATCACGGTCTTCACGGGCAGCTTGTGGGCGGCCAGGGTCAGAGCGCGCTTGGCGAGTTCAAGGCTGACGCCCTTGATTTCATACAGGACGCGGCCGGGCTTCACCGGAGCGCACCAGCCCACCGGAGCGCCCTTGCCGGAACCCTGACGGGTTTCCAGCGGCTTGGCGGTCACGGGGTTGTCGGGGAACACACGGATCCACACCTTGCCGCCGCGGCGGATGTGGCGCATCATGGCGATACGGGCCGCTTCAATCTGCTGGCTCGAAAGCTTGCCGTGTTCCACGGCCTTCAGGCCGATATCGCCGAACGCGACAGTTGCGCCGCGCGTCGCGGGGCCGCGCAGGCGGCCTTTCTGCCACTTGCGGAATTTAACTCTCTTGGGGGCGAGCATTATTGTTCCACCTCTTTATCCAGGATTTCACCCTTGTACACCCACACCTTGATGCCGATGAGGCCGTAGGTGGTGTGGGCTTCAGCGAAACCGAAGTCGATATCGGCGCGCAGGGTCTGCAGCGGCACGCGGCCGTCGCGATACCACTCGGTGCGGGCGATTTCCGCGCCGGCAAGACGGCCGGAGCAGGTCACCTTGATGCCTTCCGCGCCGAACTTGCGGGCCATGGTCACGGTTCGCTTCATGGCGCGGCGGAAGGCGACGCGGCGTTCCAGCTGCATGGCGATGTTTTCGGCCACAAGCTGGGATTCGATTTCCGGACGCCGGATTTCATTCACTTCGAGCGCGAACTCGCGGCCGAACTTCTTCTTGAGATCACCGCGCAGCTTTTCGATTTCCGCGCCCTTGCGCCCGATGACAATGCCGGGGCGGGCAGTGGAGAGAATCAGCCGGATCTTGCCGCCGAAGCGTTCGATTTCAATCCTGGAGATGCCCGCGCTGTAGAGCAGCTTCTTCACGAAGGTGCGGATCTTGTGATCTTCAAACACGAAGGAAGCGTATTCCTTCTTGCTGAACCAGCGGGACTGCCAGTTTTTGTTGTAGCCCAGCCGGAAGCCGTAAGGATGTACTTTCTGACCCATAGCCTATTCCTGTCCTTCCGCGAGAATTACGGTGATGTGGCTGGTGCGCTTGCGGATGTGCATGGCGCGCCCCTGGGAACGGGGCATGAAGCGCTTCCAGGTGGGGCCTTCGTTGACCACCACGTCCTTGACGTACATGGAGTCCACATCAATGCCCGGGAACTGGGCAGCGTTGGCCAGGGCCGAACGCACCACGCCGTACAGAACGCCGGCAGGCTTGTTGGGCGTGAACTTGAGCTGATTCAGAGCCTCCTCCACCGGCAGACCTTTGACGTTCTGGGCGACCAGACGGGTCTTGCGGGGAGAAACGCGCTGAAACTTGGCGATTGCTTTCGATTCCATGAACGTTACCCGCTATTTTTTGGCTTTGGTCTTCTTGTCAGCGGCATGGCCGTGGAACGTGCGCGTGGGCGCAAATTCGCCAAGCTTGTGACCGACCATATTTTCCGTCACGAACACCGGAATGAACTTCTTGCCGTTATGCACGGCGAAAGTCAAACCGACCATTTCAGGAAGAACGGTGGAACGGCGGGACCAGGTTTTGACCACCTTGTGGTCATTGTTGGCAACGGCCGCGTCGACCTTCTTCATGAGGTGGCCGTCCACGAAAGGACCTTTCTTGAGAGATCTGGGCATGTCCGGCTCCTCTTACTTCTGCCCGCGCCGCTTGATGATGAGGCGGCTGGAAGGCTTTTTCTTGGCACGGGTCTTGTAACCCTTGGTGGGAATACCCCAGGGGGTAACGGGATGACGACCGCCGGAACTGCGGCCCTCACCGCCGCCCAGAGGATGGTCGACGGGGTTCATGGCCACACCGCGCACCTTGGGGCGGCGGTTCAGCCAGCGGTTGCGACCGGCCTTGCCAAGGCTGATGTTTTCATGCTGCACGTTGCCGACCTGCCCCACAGTGGCGATGCAGGCGGCGAGCACCTTGCGCACTTCGCCGGAAGGCAGGCGCAGCAGGGCGTACTTGCCGTCCTTGCCCACAAGCTGGGCATAGGTGCCGGCGGCGCGGCAGAGCTGGCCGCCGCGGCCCGGATGCATTTCAATATTGTGCACGTTGGTGCCCACGGGAATGCGGGCCATCCTGAGCGCGTTGCCGGGCTTGATGTCGGCCTTTTCCCCGGCCTCGATGCGGTCGCCCTGCCTGATGCCCACGGGAGCGAGAATGTAGCGCTTTTCGCCGTCGGCATAGTGCAGCAGCGCGATGCGGGCGGTGCGGTTGGGGTCGTACTCGATGTGCGCCACCGTGGCGGCGATGTCCATCTTGTCGCGCTTGAAGTCGATGATGCGGTACAGACGCTTGTGGCCGCCGCCGCGGCGGCGGCTGGTCACGCGGCCGTTATTGTTGCGGCCGCTCTTTCTGGGCAGGCCCTCGGTCAGGGACTTTTCCGGGGTGGACCTGGTGATTTCCGCGAAGTCGGACACGGTCTGGAAACGCCGGCCGGCCGAGGTCGGTTTCAGCTTGCGAACAGCCATTGCCTAGACTCCCTCGAAGAATTCGATTTTATCGCCAGGGGCGAGGGTCACATACGCCTTGCGGTAGCCGGGAATGCGACCCTTGACGCGGCCCTGCCGCACACGGTTGCGCGGCTTGACCGTAACAACATTGACATCAACGACCTTGACCTTGAAGGCTTCTTCAACAGCCTTGCCGATCTCGATCTTGTTGGCCCTGGGGTCCACGAAGAAGGCAACCTGACCGGCGCTCTCGCGCAGCATGGTGGCCTTTTCGGTGACGACGGGCCGGAGAAGAATCTTGGTGTAATCCATGTCCATTCCTCTTTCAAGGCTGGAGGGCTACTTCAGCCGCGCTTCCAGATGGGGCAGCGCGCCTTCGAGCACCACGAGCTGCTTGTGATTGAGCACTTCGTACACATTCACGGCGTCGGGGGTGACCAGCGTGATGCCGGGGATGTTGCGCGCGGAAAGCGCGAGAACGGAGCCTTCGCCGCCCTGTTCGGGAGCGACGACCACCAGAGCCTTGGACAGGCCGAGCGAGCCGGCCACTTTCACAAAGTGCTTCGTCTTGGCTTCGGGCAGCTCGATGCCCTTCACCACCATCAGCTCATTGTCGGCCAGGCGGGAAGAAAGAGCCATACGCAGCGCGAGAGAGCGCACCTTCTTGTTGATCTTGAATCCGTATTCGCGGGGCTGGGGGCCAAAGATGATGGCTCCGCCGCGCATGATGGGGGAACGGTTGGAACCCTGGCGCGCATTGCCGGTGCCCTTCTGCTTGAAGGGCTTCCTGCCGCCGCCGGACACGAGAGCCCGGGTCTTGACGGCGTGCGTGCCGGCCCGCAGAGCCGCACGATAGGCGCGCACCACGAGGTTCAGAATCTCCGGCCGCACCTCGACCTCGAACACTTCGGGCGCCAGGGTGACGTTCCCGGCTTCCTGCCTGTTCTGATCGTAAACTTTCACATCAGCCATTGTCTTGATCCTCTCTGTGTGTTGCGCGCTACTGCTTGCGCACCATGACGAGACCGTTCCTGGGGCCGGGCACGGAACCCTTGATCAGGATCACGTTGTCCTCGGCGCGGACTTCCACGATCGTCAGGCCCGGTTCGGTCACGCGCTCGCCGCCCCACTGGCCGGCCATCTTCTTCCCCTTGAACACATGCCCGGGAAAGGTGTTGTTGCCGATGGAACCGCCGGAGCGATGCACCTTTTCGTTGCCGTGGCCGTCGTTGATGCCGCGGAAATTCCAGCGGCGCATGACGCCCTGATAGCCCTTGCCGATGCTGGTGCCGGTCACCTTGACCCTGTCGCCCGCGGCGAACATGTCGGCGCTGAGGCTCTGGCCCACTTCAACGGCGGCCGGGCCTTCCAGACGCACTTCCCGCAGGGTGCGGAAGATGCCGGTTCCGGCCTTGGCGAAATGTCCCTTCATGGCCTTGGAAAGATGCTTTTCCTTGGCTTCGTCGAAGGCAATCTGGATGGCATTGTAGCCGTCCTTTTCCACAGTCTTGACCTGCGTGACGGGGCAGGGACCCACCTTGACCACCGTCACCGCGACAGCGGAGCCGTCGCCGGCGAAGATGCGGGTCATGCCCAGCTTGCGTCCAATAATACCCATTTTTTCAGACATGACGCTCCCTCACTAGAGCTTGATTTCCACATCCACGCCGGCGGGCAGGGAGAGCTTGCCCAGAGCGTCCACGGTCTGCTGCGTGGGGTCGAGGATGTCCATAAGGCGTTTGTGGACCCTCATCTCGAACTGTTCACGGGACTTCTTGTCCACGTGGACCGAGCGCTGAATCGTGTACTTGTGAATGTTGGTGGGCAGGGGAATGGGCCCGGCCACACCGGCGCCGGTATTGCGCGCCGTGTCCACGATTTCCGCCACAGCCTTGTCCAGGATGCGGTAATCGTAAGCCTTGAGCTTGATACGGATACGATCACTGCCAACTGTCGTCATTGCGAATCTCCATTTTTGGCAAACCCGCCCCGGCAAACCCGCCGGAGTCTCACCCCGCTTCCGTGAGGGAAAGAGAGGTCGGAGAGCCTTGGCCAACCTAAAGAAGCGCCGTACCCGGAGCATGTTCGCGGGAGGGTACGCTTCGTTCCTTACGCCGTGTTCAACACCCGCCCGAAAACGGGAGACGGGAAACACGAAAAAAGACAATTCCCTGCGGAATTGTGTCGGCTTCGGAGATTTTTTTACGGAAGATAGGGACGAGATGGAGCCTGAGGCGGCACGCAACCGTTCGCACTTTCCAAAAATTCCAGAAGTCGACCTTGGTTTTCGTCCGCCCGGCTGGTGACGGAACTTGCGTTCCGGCAAGACAGGTGGTCCCGCAGAGGTCTCACATGCCCGGCACACCCTTCCGGGAACGCCGGTAACACCTTACAGCCCCTCGAAGCCCGGGGGCTGGAACGGCTGACATAGCGCGGCATGTAAGACGCCTGCAAAATGTCAAAAGCTGGGAGACGGAAGCCTCCCGGCGCAGCAGGACGGGTTCGACCCGCCCTTCCCTGCCGTCCAGGGATTGGCCCTTTTGCAAGGGCGAAGTGTTATTTAGCCTGCCGGAACAACGGCGTCAAGCTTTTTTTTGCGCCGCGCTCCGTTGCAGAATAGTGTTGAAACTATCCCTGGCCGCCGGAGGCACGCCGCGTCAGCGGCGTATGGAGCGACGCCCCCCCGCTGACCTTCTTCCGTTCGTCGCTCGTAACCATGCGCGGCAGGCAAAGCCTGACCGCGCCCTCGCTCCTCTCTCCATGCTCGCTACGCTCGCGCCTCCGGCGGCCAATGCGGCATGGGGGGGGCGAGGAGCGGAAGAAAAGGTTCGCGGAGCGGAGCCTTCGTGCGGCTTTGCCGCACGAAGGCGCAAGCGGGCCGGCCGTGGGTACATGCTGCCTTTCGCCCGTGTGGAACACGGGCTGTCTTTGCGGCAACGAACATTGCCGCCCATGCCGGAGCAAAGGCATGCGCCGCGCACAGCGCCGTCAACACTATCCTGCGGCAGAGCCGCCGGAGGTTCGTGATTGACAGAAGAAAACCCACAGCGTAGGTATTTTGCTTATTTTCGCGCAACAAATCTCGGACGTGGGAGGAAGACATGGCCACCCTTCTAGGGAAAGGTTTGACGTACGACGACGTTTTGCTTGTTCCGGATTATTCGGAAGTAACCCCCGATATGGTGGATGTGTCCGCATGGCTCACCCCGGGCATCAGACTCGGCATTCCCCTTCTCTCCGCCGCGATGGATACGGTGACGGAATCGGCCATGGCCATTTCCATGGCCCGGCAGGGCGGCATCGGGATCATCCACAAGAATATGGATGTGGCCCGCCAGCGGCTGGAAGTGGAAAAGGTCAAGAAGTCCGAAAGCGGCATGATCCTTGATCCCGTCACCATCGCGCCGGAAGACACCGTGAAGCAGGCGCTGGATCTCATGCGCGACTTCCGCGTTTCCGGCCTGCCTGTCGTGCGCAACTCCGCTCTGGTGGGCATTCTGACCAACCGCGACGTCCGTTTTGTCTCCGATCCGGAAAAGACCCTGGTCTGCGAGGTGATGACCCGCGACAATCTGGTCACCGTTCCCATGGGCACCACGCTGGAGGAAGCCAAGGAACACCTGCACGCCCATCGCATCGAAAAGCTTCTTGTGGTGGATGAGAACCGTCAGCTCAAGGGACTCATCACCATGAAGGACATCGACAAGGTGCAGAAGTACCCCAACGCCAGCAAGGACGACAAGGGCCGCCTGCGCGTGGGCGCGGCGCTGGGCGTGGGCAAGGATTGCGAGTATCGCGCCTCCGAGCTGCTTGCCGCCGGGGCGGACGTTCTGGTCATGGATTCCGCGCACGGCCATTCCGTCAATATTCTGCGCGCCATAGAGATGATCCGGGGCAGCTTTCCCAGCGCCCAGATCATCGCGGGCAACGTGGCCACCTATGAAGGCGCCAAGGCCCTGATCAGGGCAGGCGTGGACACCGTGAAGGTGGGCATCGGTCCCGGCTCCATCTGCACCACCCGCGTGGTGGCCGGAGTGGGCGTGCCCCAGGTCACGGCGGTCATGGAATCCGCCAGGGCGGCCCGCGAGGCCGACCGCTGCATCATTGCGGACGGCGGGCTGAAATTCTCCGGCGACGTGGTCAAGGCGCTGGCCTGCGGCGCGCATACCGTGATGCTGGGCAGTCTGCTCGCTGGCACGGATGAAAGCCCGGGCGAGACCATTCTCTATCAGGGCCGCACCTACAAGATCTATCGCGGCATGGGTTCCATCGACGCCATGAAGGCGGGCAGTTCCGACCGTTATTTCCAGGAAAAGAGCAAGAAGCTCGTGCCGGAAGGCATTGTCGGCCGCGTCCCCTCACGCGGGCCGGTGGCCGAAACCGTGTACCAGCTTATCGGGGGCCTGCGTTCCGGCATGGGCTACCTCGGCGCGGCCAGCCTTGAAGAGCTTTTCCAGAAGGCCCGCATGGTGGAGATCTCCGCCGCCGGTCTGCGTGAAAGCCATGTCCACGACGTCATCATCACCAAGGAAGCCCCCAACTACCGGGTGGAAAACTGATTTTTCCGCGCATGCCGGCCCCGTGCGGGGCGCGGCCGGGGAGGATGTTCAGGGTGAACATCCTCCCGGAGCGGAAGCCGGTTCCGGGGAAAAGGCTGCCGGCCGGAATACTGCTTTCCGCAGGGCAGACGCGGCCCGTCCCGGAATGTCCCGGGGACGGAACGGCAGATGTCTTCCAAAGCGGAAGGTCTGACGCGGAGCGGGAGCCGCGCGCGGCTTCACGGCGCGGACGCCCGGGCAATCCCTCCCCGGCCCGCCGCCTTCTCCTTCCGGGGCTTTTTTCTTCAGCCGCGCCGCCGTGCACGGAACGTCATACAGGAGATCCCCCTTCATGTCGAAAGTCGTCATCATAGACTACGGTTCACAGGTGACCCAGCTTATCGCGCGCCGCGTGCGCGAGGCGGGCGTATATTCCGAAATCCATCCCTGCGTGACCACGGCGGAACAGGTCGCGGCCATGAAGCCGGACGCCGTCATCCTTTCCGGCGGCCCGGCCAGCGTGGGGGAAAAGGATGCCCCCGCCCTGGACAGGGGGCTGCTGGAGCTGGGCGTGCCGGTGCTGGGCATCTGCTACGGCATGCAGCTTCTCGCGCACAATCTGGGAGGCGAACTCGCCCAGTCCGAAACGCGGGAATACGGCCCGGCGGATCTGGAATTCACCGGCGGCAGCCCGCTGTGGGACGGCATCGGGGACGACTTCTCCATGAGCGGCGGGCGCAAGACCTCCCGCGTGTGGATGTCGCACGGGGACAAGGTGAAAACGCCGCCCCCCGGCTTTTCCGTAACGGGCCGCACGTCCACGCTGGACGTGGCCGCCATGCAGGACGAGGCAAGACGCATCTACGCCCTTCAGTTCCATCCGGAAGTGTCGCACAGCGCGGACGGCGAGGCCATGCTCCGCAATTTTCTGTTCCGGGTGGCGAAGATCGAGGCGGACTGGAGCATGAGTTCCTTTGTGGATCGGGTGGTCAGCCAGAGCCGGGAAACCGTGGGCGACGGCCATGTGATCTGCGCGCTGTCCGGCGGGGTGGACTCCACCGTGGTGGCGGTGCTGCTGCACAAGGCCATCGGCCACCGTCTGCACTGCATCTTTGTGGATAACGGGGTGCTGCGCAGGAACGAGGGCGAGGAAGTGGTCAGCTACCTGCGCGAGCATTTCGATCTCAATCTCAAGTATGTGCAGGCTGCGGATCTCTTCCTTGAGCGTCTGGAAGGCGTCGAAGATCCGGAAAAGAAGCGCAAGATCATCGGGCATACCTTTATCGAGGTGTTCGACCGGGAAGCGCAGGCCATCAAGGCGCAGGGCGTGAAGGTGGACTTTCTGGCCCAGGGCACGCTGTACCCGGACGTCATCGAATCCGTCTCGCACAAGGGACCGAGCGCGGTGATCAAGAGTCACCACAATGTGGGCGGCCTGCCGGAAAAGATGAACATGAAACTCATTGAACCCCTGCGCGAACTGTTCAAGGATGAAGTGCGCAAGGTGGGGGCCGAGCTGGGCATTCCGGACTCCATTCTGTGGCGGCATCCCTTCCCCGGTCCGGGCCTGGCCATCCGCGTGGTGGGAGCGATCACCCGCGAGCGGCTGGACATTCTGCGCCGGGCGGATGTCATCGTGCAGGAAGAGCTGAAGGCTTCCGGCTGGTACCGCAGGGTATGGCAGGGCTTTGCCGTGCTGCTGCCGCTGAAGACGGTGGGCGTGATGGGCGACGGCCGCACCTATGAGCATGTCATCGCGCTGCGCATCGTGGACAGCGTGGACGCCATGACCGCGGACTGGACCCGCCTGCCGCCGGAGATCACGGCCCGGATTTCCGGGAGGATCATCAACGAGGTCAAGGGCGTCAACCGCGTCGTGTACGACGTTTCCTCCAAGCCGCCCAGCACCATTGAATGGGAATAGGCGGCGTGTCCGGCGTGAGGGCGGCCGGTCCGCTTCAACATTGAACACGAAGGTTTTCCGCTTCACGCGGACGGAGCAGATATGTTCGGCATAGGCAGCACGGAACTTCTCGTCATCCTGGTTGTGGCTCTTCTTGTACTCGGGCCAAAGAACCTGCCCAAAATCGCCCAGACCCTCGGGCGCGCCATGGGGGAATTCCGCAAGGTATCCACGGAGTTCCAGCGCACCCTGAATACGGAAATCGCATTTGAGGAAGAAAAGGAGAAACGGAAGAAGGAGCGGGAGGAGGAAAAGCGCGCAGGCGCCGCCGGGACCCCCGCCGCTCCCGACGCCGTTTCTCCCGCACAGGATGCCCGGCAGACTGCCGCTGCCGACGTGAAGAAAGAGGATCAGGCGTGTTCCACTCCACAGTCGTCCCATCAGCCGACTGACTGAAGCTGCCGGCGGATGGGGGACGTGCGGATTGCTCCTCCCTGACGGGAGGGTTGCGAAAAAGGATTTCATCGGCTTCGCCGTGTCGTCAACAGACTGTTTTCCCCCGAAGGGGGAGGTTTCAAACCATAAAGGAATTTTTGATGAACGAGCCGCGTCCCGAAATGATGCCGGAAGCCCCGGTCATGACGGAAGCGCCTGTTTCCGGGCAGGATGCCGGGGCCGCCCCGGACGTTCTGCCGTCCGCAGCCGATCTGCCCCCCGGAGATGACGACGAGGAGGAGCTGCCCCTGCCTCCCGAAGATTCCCGCCCCGAGCCGGGCGCCGTGACATGGGAAGGGGACGGGGATGCTCCCGCATCTTCCCCGGCCGCCGGGACAGGAGGCGGCGAACCTCCTCTGCCGCCCGCGCCGTCCGCCGCCGCGCCGGCCTCTCCGGACGGCGGGAAGAAAGAAGAGGACGACGCGCCCGAAGACGACGAGCCCATGACGCTGCTCGGTCATCTGGGCGAACTGCGCCGCCGCCTCACCCGTGTGGTCATTGCGGTCATTCTGGGCTTTTTCGCCTGCTACAGCGTGGCCGAACCCATGTATGACTGGCTGCTCATCCCGCTCAAGGCCAATCTGCCGCCCAACGGCCAGCTTACCTTCCTTTCGCCGCAGGGTCTGTTTTTCGTCTACATGAAGCTGGCTCTGCTGGCCTCAGTTTTTCTTACCAGCCCCTTTGCCTTCTATCAGCTCTGGGCGTTCATCGCTCCCGGCCTGTACCGGGAGGAAAAGCGGGCCATCCTGCCGCTTTCCCTGCTCTCCGCGCTGTTCTTCCTGTCCGGCGCGGCCTTCTGCTATTTCATGGTGTTCCCCGTGGCCTTCGAATTTTTCATGAGTTTCGCCACGGACATCATCGTGCCCATGATTTCGGTGGATGAATACCTGAGCTTCGTGGTCAAGCTGCTTCTCGCCTTCGGCCTGGTGTTCGAGATGCCGCTGTTCTCCTACTTTCTTTCCAGGATGGGTCTGCTCACGCCTCAGGCCATGCGCCGCCACCGCAAATATGCCGTTCTGGCCATATTCATCGTGGCCGCCATTCTCACCCCGCCGGACGTGTTCTCCCAGTGCCTCATGGCGGCCCCCATGCTGGTGCTGTATGAGGTGAGCGTGTATGTGTCGGCTCTGGCGCGAAAGGGTAGGAGCGCCGCAAAGCCCGCCGACGCGGCGGACGCCGCCGGGGCGGACGGGGAACGCGCCGAAGACGCCGGCACGAAAAGGGAAGGAAGCGAACATGCCTGATGCCGACATCTCCATGACTGCCCCGGCATTTCCGGTCCGGACTGCCGAAATCTCCCGCAGCACGGGAGAAACCCGCATCGCCCTCGCGCTCTCGCTTGACGGCGGAGGCAGGGCGGAAATCGCCACCGGCTTCGGCATGCTCGACCACATGCTTGCCCTGATCGCGTTCTGGGCCGGTTTTGATCTGAGCCTGCGCTGCGAAGGGGATTTGCACGTCGACGCCCATCATGTCACGGAAGATGTCGGCCTGTGTCTCGGGCAGGCGCTGTTTCAGGCGCTGGGCGAGCGCAGGGGCATCACCCGCGCGGCATGGGCCAGAGTGCCCATGGACGAGGCGCTGGCCGAGGTCGCCGTGGATCTCTCCGGCCGTCCCTGGCTGGAATGGCGGGGCGATGAGCTGCTTCCTCCGGTGCTGGCCCGGGAGGAAAAGGACGTGTGGCGGGAATTCTACAAGGCCTTCACCTCCGCCGGACGCTTCAATGCCCATATCGAGTTCCGGCACGGCAAAAACGGTCATCATCTGCTGGAATCCGCCGCCAAGGGCATGGGCATCGCGCTGCGCGACGCCGTGCGGCGCACGGGTTCCGCCATCCCCAGCACCAAGGGCAGCCTGGACTGACAGGCATCACACGCCGCAACGGCCCGCAGGGCCAGACAAGGATTTCCCATGCGCTTCCGCATCCGTTCCCTCATGTTTCCGCTTCTTTCCCTGCTGCTCTGCATCGGCCTGTGGGCCTGCCAGAAAAGCGTCGCGCCGCATCCGCTCGAACACAGCGCCCTTACGGTGGGTGTGGCCCCGTTTGTCCAGCCGCTGACCAGAGTGGATCTGCTGGCGGGCTTCATCCCCGATCCGCAGGGACGCGCCACGCCGGAACAGCTTGCCGCGCTGGATTCCATGTTCGAGAAAAAGCTCCGGAGCCGCGCCGTGAACTTCCGCTTCCTCTCCCGCACGGGGCTTCCTTCCGTCCCGGTCCTGGATGAACAGGGTCGGCGCAGCGCGCTGGCCACATGGCTTGACTATGCCCGCAGGCAGAAGGTGGATCTTCTGGTGCTGCCCATGCTTCTGGACTGGCAGGAACGTCAGGGGGGCGACATGGGGGTCACCTCTCCCGCCGCCGTCAGCATGGACGTGTTCCTGCTCGACACCCGCGACGCCTCCGCCCGCGCCCTGCCCGGCGGCGGTGAAATTCCCGTGGTGCAGCGCTCCCATTATGCCGAAACCCAGGAGGCCCTGGCCAGCAATCTGCTGGGCATCGGGGAATTCTTCAAGCGCAAGGGAAAATGGGTAACCGCGGAAGCGCTGTGCGGCGAGGGCATGGACAAGGCCGTTCTTGAACTCGGCCTGTAACAGGTTATGGATTGCCGCGGCCATGTTTCCATCCACGCCCCCTGTCCGCCGGCTGCGGAGTCAGCCGGCGGACAGGGGGCGTGGGGAGTGCCTCTCCCTCCCGGGAGGGAGAGGCTGCGGAGAGATTTCAACCCCTGAGGGAATCCTTGATGAGGGGGAGGGAAAACATTTTCCTCCCCCTTGCCCCTCTCTTTCCGGGGCGTTTGCCGGATTCGCTTTCCCGGCTTTCCCGGACATGCCGTTCCGGAATGTTTCAATCCACAGTCGCCCCATCCGTCGGCGGATGGGGGGGCACGCGGATTGCCCCTCCCCTCAGGGAGGGGGTACGGAAAAGGATTTCATCGGGTTTGCCGTCTTGTCAGATGCTCTTTTCCCCCTGAAGGGGGAGGTCTCAAACCACAAAGGAATTTTTGACGAAATGCCCGGGTCAGACAGTGCCGGAGCATTTCCATCGAGATGCTCCGCGGAGCCGGACAGGGCAGGACACCGCCTTCCCCGGCGCGGCCGCAGTTCACCTGCGGCGTCAGACTCCGGATTCAGGCGTGAAAGCTGCGGGCCGGAACACGGCGCATGAGCGGCAGAGACTTTCAATCACAGCATATTCCGGAGGACGCACCATGATCATCTTTCCCGCCGTCGATCTGCAGGGAGGCCGGGCTGTCCGCCTCAGACAGGGCAAGGCCGAGGAATCCACCGTTTTTTCCCCTGATCCCGTTGCCGCCGCGCTGCGCTGGCAGGAGGAAGGGGCCGAATGGCTGCATCTGGTGGATCTGGACGGAGCCTTTCAGGGGGAAAGCGTCAACGCCGGACAGGTGAAGGCGATCTGCGCCGCGCTGGATATCCCCGTCCAGCTCGGCGGCGGCGTGCGGGACGAAGCCGCCGCGCGCATGTGGTTTGACGCCGGAGTCAGCCGCCTGATCATCGGCACGCTGGCTCTGGAAGCCCCCGAAGAATTTTCCCGCATCTGCAGGCTCTTCCCCGGCCGCATCGGCGTGTCGCTCGACGCGGCGGACGGCCGTCTCAAGACAAGGGGATGGGTGAAAGACGCGGGCCTTATGGTGGAAGACGTCGTGCCCGGTCTGGCGGACGCGGGCGCGGCATTTCTGATTTATACCGACATCACCCGCGACGGCATGCAGAGCGGGGTCAATCTGCCCATGCTGGAA
>UMHC01019863.1_pt1 | contig 23374 bp, 18 predicted proteins | sample 1965381 | NCBI WGS metagenome assembly UMHC01 (sample SAMEA4836083, study PRJEB28245) | human gut metagenome | biome: gut microbiome; material: fecal sample | place: Denmark | collected 2008 | reverse complement strand
ATAAAGGCATACAGACAATCTGTTAGGGCATGAGAGCAAAAGTCGCGTTGAATTACTGTGGAGAAAGCATAAAGCAAAATGTCTGTTCATTTCAAATAGAACCTTTGTTTATCTCAAATATAAGTTCCGCTTTAAGATAAACAAAGAGTCAATGTGCACAAATATATAATAACAAGATATCGAAAAAAAGTCTCAAACACCCAACACTTTTATTATCCTTTCAACTAGTAATAGCAAGCTTAAATACTATACATATTCATACACAATCACAGATATATTACCACCAAATAAAAATAAAAAAACAGGCTTATTGTCAAAGTTTTAAGCTTAAAAACAGGAACTATCACTAAAACAATAAACATCAATAACAAATCACAACTCCCCAAGTTCAAGTTCATCATAAGGGCGATAGAATTTCCAGTAAATCTTCACTACTTTTCAGATCATTTTATCACACACACTGACTTCCTCTTACCAAAGACATACACAATAGCCGATCAATAGAAAGATGATAAGACACGAGAAGCAATTTCGGGATTACTTCTTTTCTTTATTTTATAATCGTTTCCACGCACCCGTTTTTGAAAAAAAGATAGAAAGAGCTGGAATACATCCATTGCACTTCACCATTTGATTCTGAGATTGTTTGTGGTTTGCCAAAAGCCAGCAGGCATTCATCTTCTGTCATCCCCTTTACCGGTTTGCCGATATTTATTTCATTCCAATGGGTGATAGGAGAAAGCTGGTTTGTGCTGACAAAATCAAACAGTTTGTTCAGCATCTGCGATTCTATTTGCACAAAGTCATCCATGGTTTCCTGGTGAGAAGGCTTCTTCTCAGGTTGTAGTTTTTCCATCGGAGTGACTTTCTTCATTATAACCACCGATGATTCTATCTGAATATTGGAAAGATAATAGACCAGCTTCCCATCTTTTACCTGAAATTGGGCCGTACAATAGTACGTATTCTTTTGTTTGGCATCCGCCTGGGAAGTAAGCACCAGGTTACAACTAAAACTCTTGGCAGGAATGCTTACTTCTGTTATTCCGTCACGCTGTGCAGAGCAAACGTTTTTAATAGTCCACAACAGAGCATTAGCATAAATACTTTCATCGTTCATCGGACTGAAAGGAATGAATCCGTTGACTACATATTTGCTGCCGTCCGCACTGAGCGGATAAGTATTCTTTTGTTCAGTAAAAGTTTGTGCAATCAAAGAGGGCAGTACTCCACCCAATAAAAATACAATTACCCAAAGTCTCAGTCTTGTTATCATACGCCGCTATGTTTAAGAAAACAGCATTCACGTCTTTTCCATCAAAAGAAAAGAGCGCAAATGCTGAAATTTATATGATTAAAATATGTGTCTCAATTAGAAAGCAATCCCCAGACGGATCATAAAGTTACTAGTCTTGATTCCATCGAGATCGGAAAATACGTCAATGAATCCACGCTGATAAGTGAAATCCAGATTGAAACGGTCATACCACAGTCCTACGCCAATATTCATACCGGCATCGAAATGATTGTAATCCACTTCCAGATAATCTGCAAAATCTCCCCAGCTGATGCTTTCACCACTTTCTTTCATTTTGCTGGTATAGTCATAACTGGCAAAAACACCCAGATGCGGATCGATGCTAAGATTGTCCGCTACTCCAATTTTCCATCCGAAAGTGAACGGTGAATATTGAATATTGTGTGCGATACATTTCATTTCATCGGCTTTAAACCCACGGGAACCGAGGCCGAATTCCATTCCCCAATATGCTCCGGCACCGCCCATAGGCTTTTGATAGCCGAATGTAGCATTGTAGCCAATATTTGAATCCGCTTCAACTCCGTCACCGTTGAGGTTCATGATGTTCAGGCCTGCACGCAGGAACCATTGTGTGTTACTCGCTTGCTTTTGAGTCTTGACGATTGCACTTCTGGATGATACAATCTGTGCCTGTGTTCCTACGCACAACAAAAGCGCAGCAACAATTGATAATACTTTTTTCATTATTGTCTATGTTTTTTGGTTATTAATTCTTGTTCTTTATGACAGGTGCTATTTTGGTTCTATCATCGGCACCCGAAAGTTTCTGGATACGTATCCATTCGTAATCTTCTGTCGTGGCAGTATGCCAGTTGGTGAACACGCCCGGATAACCTACGACCGTAACCGTATATCCTCCCGACTTTTCATCATCCTCTATCTTAAAAGTGGCTCCCATGATTACATCACAATCGTTCTTGATAGTGGACAAATAAGTTCCCCATGCACGGATGTTATCAAGCTCACCCTTCATGGCAACTTCCACCTCTTCTCTGCTCAGTGTCCATACATCCTTTATTCGTCCTTTCTCTTCAAGAATTTTCACCTCTACAACTGTAGGCTTTACACAAACTTCGGTTACTGCATCTCCGGCACGTGCCTGCGCATCACGAAACTTAAAGACAGTCTTTTGCGCATACGTCCCAATGACACAACCGAAAACCAGCATCATAATTAGAATCAGCTTTTTCATATTCTTTTGTGATTTTATGTTAATATGCCGCAAAGGTATGCGAAAGGAGTATACCAGCAGGAGAAATCATAGTTCCGGATAGGATACAGAAATGTATCTTATTTGGATACACATGAAGAAGTACCGATACGGATGTTATCGGATAAATCGCGGAAGAAATCATGATCGAGTATGCACGAAATGCGCCAAAGAAGATGGATGTCGATATTTTCCTTCTTGAATATCTTGTATATATTGGGACGTGTACAGCATAACTGTCCGGCGAACCAGGTAACTGTGCGTCCCTGTTCGTGAAGCGTACGTTCGATAAGCTGTCCCGCATGAATCATGCCCAATCTTCCTATGAGTGTCCCCCTGACTCCCACCGGGTAAACGGATAAATGTAAGATGAAAGGAATATATAAAAAAGCGTGGGAATCTTACCTTCGTCCGTTCCATGTTCAAGGCCTTCGCAATGCCCACCACCGAGAACGAACAACGCAGAAAGCCCACGCCGATATGTACAACACCCGTAACCTCCCTTTGTTTCGGCAAAGAGAGGCACGGATGTATATAAATACACATCAGGAGGACGTCTTTGTTGCTATTCGTCATTCCGGTGATATGAAAAAAACTGCGAAGTTCTGAAACACGAAAGACAAACGCTTGTAAACGTCTTCTCTATATACACGGCTCCCCCACCACCCGGAGGCTTTCTGCGGAAGAGTCCGTTGCAAATGTATAAAAAAATAAGTTTGGTGCGCCAATTATGATTAATAATCTTTTAATCACTCTCAGCAAATGACAGTCCAATTATCCCAATAGAGCCATCAGACTTTACACAAAATTCGTTCTATCCCGTTTAATTCTTCAGCAGTAAATTCCAACTGGTTTAAAGCCTGCAAATTGTCTGCCAGCTGATTCACTGAGCTCGCTCCTACTATGACCGATGTCATCCGTTCGTCTCTCAGCACCCATGCCAAAGCCATTTCTGCCAGCGTCTGTCCACGGTGACGGGCGATTTCATTCAATTGTCGGGCAGCCTCCACCTTTTCAGGCGTCACTTGCGAACGTTGCAGAAAAGTGGAAGGACGTGCCGCGCGTGAGCCTTCGGGGATGCCATTCAGATATTTATCCGTCAGTAATCCTTGCGCCAAAGGGGAAAAGGCGATAAAGCCGGAACCGTATTCGGCAGCCAAAGGAAGGCTTTCAGCCTCAACTGCACGGTCGAACATACTATAACGATACTGGCTGATAAGACAAGGAACGCCTGCTTTTGCCATCATTTCATAAGCAATCCGCGCTTGCAGAGGAGGATATTTTGAGATTCCGATATACAGAGCTTTTCCTTGCTTTACAATATCAATCAACGTTTGAATGGTTTCTTCTACCGGAGTGACTCCGTCATAGCGATGACTATAGAAGATATCAAAATACTCCAGCCCTGTCCGGCGCAGACTCTGATCGATGCTTGCCATCAGGTTTTTGCGGGAACTGTTACCGCCATAAGGTCCTGCCCACATATCATGTCCGGCTTTGGAGGAGATTATCATCTCATCCCGGTATCCCTGGAAGTTTTCTTTGAGAATCCGTCCGAAATTAGTTTCGGCACTTCCCGGCACAGGGCCATAGTTATTAGCAAGATCGAAATGGGTGATGCCATGGTCGAAGGCATATTTAATCATGTCGGTCGCTACACTAAAGTTATCTACACTACCGAAGTTATGCCACAATCCTAAAGAGATGAGAGGCAGTTGCAAGCCACTCTTGCCACAGTATTTATATTGCATGCGATCGTAGCGATCAGTAGCCGGCTGATTATTCAATGGGTAATCCATAAGGTTCAATGTTTTTTCGTTATTGCAAAGAAAGAGAAAATATTTTAATAATGTTCCATCTTATTGCTAAATTCAAAGGTTGAAATCAAGGAACAACGTCCTTCAGTCTGCCAGTAAAGAAGACACATTCTGATCAAAAAAGACAGATGATGTCACTATACTGACAGTACGATGGACGGTCCTTGGAAAACCAATCATACAAACCCTAAAAAACTATTTCAACAAGTTCTCCTTGAACTCTATTTCTACAATACGCAATTCATGGCCGGTCTTGTCCCCATCCTTCGCTTTAAACAAATCCAGTTCATTGGCAACGGGGGCGGCAACTTCCACTATTTGTCCAAAGGCATCTCCTTCTTTGCTTGTACCTTTCAGCCGGATGGTAATTTCATTGGTCAGTACCGGTTTTACATCCAAGTGGACGTATCCCAGACTCTTATCCGTATCTCCGCTCCATATCAGTTCTTTGCCTGCATATATCTCCAGCGGATAACTGCGCATACGCCATCCAGTCAGTTTCATGCAGACTTCATCCACCCGTGCGGCACGTTCCAACTTATAGGTAATCCATGCGGTAGCTGCTTTCCCGTCATTCCGCCATTCGCTCAGTTCATTATCATCGAAACTGTTGACTGTACTCTCATTATTGGCTCCGGCAATGGCGGAAACGATACCAACATCCACTTTTGAGACCTTGTATGAAGGAGTCTGCGGAGTCTCGCCACGAGTCAGCCTGCCTTCCAGTTCATCACCGGGGATATAGTTGCTCAAACCGTTTTTCACTTCGACAGGTGAGGAAGTAAGGCTGATTTCTGCCGGCTTCAATCCGTCGGCCTTCGCTGTGATACGGACGTTTCCGGCAGTAGTGAGCGAACGGATCAAAGCACGATTGATACCGCATTCTACCGGCAAGTCTTTTGAAAGGATATAATTATTTTCTCCTTGTGCGATGCCGCCACGCCATTCGGCAGGTCCTTCTACTTCAAAGTGTATCAAGTCATTTGCCAGCGGGCAACGGTTGCCGTCTTTATCCATGACTTCTACCTGAAGCAATACCATATCGGCACCATCCGCTTTCCATCCTTCGGGACTCTGGATGAAACTCAATTGAATCTGTTCCGGCTTGCCGGCAGTCTGCAACTGAGTACGGCAACATTCTTTTCCGTTTTCGTCGTATCCTACGGCCTCCAGTCTGCCCGGTACGAAAGCGATATCTTTGAAGGTATACAGAAAATGATAATCCTGTTCACCATAGCCCAAAGACTTACCATTCAGAAATAATTCTACTTTATCGGCACTCGATACGACATATACCGGTTTCACTACCGTGTCATTATAATTCCAATGACCGACGATATAGATGCGGGGACATTCCGTATCTACCCAGCCGTCCCACATCACCTGATGTGCAAAGAAGGGATCTTTAGGAATACGCATGGCGTCGGTTACTCCGCTACGACGATAATTTTCTACTCCGCGATAGTGCGTATTGGTATCGGAGAAGATAATCTTCACGCCACCCGAACTTACACGGTCACCCGTTCCCGGACGTTCTCGCCAGTAATCGAACCAGCGAATAATATTTTCGATGGTAAAGGAATCCTGATTACGGTTGTAGACACGGGCATCCACTTTCTTCTGTACTTTGTTGGTAACGGTGGACTTATAAGAATTGCTGCCGTCTCCATCCTTGTGATAAGGATAGGAATAATCATCCCAGTATTTGCGCAATCCCTCGTCACGGCAATACTCCATTGCCCACATCGGATGATGCGCACTCTTATTGATATACAGCATTTCGCCTCCATATTCCGCTTCGCGGATATCCAGCATTTCACGGGAACCGATTGCACGGCCGCCGTGAGGATCGTACAAATCACGTATCGCTTTCATCTCAATCATGTGTTCACGACTGATGGACTCATTGCCGCATTCATAAAATAAGATACTCGGATTATTACGGTTATAGATGATGGCGTCGCGCATCAATTCCGTACGCTGTTCCCACTGACGTCCTTCACAATCTTTTTCGGCATCTCCCGCCTGCATAGCCTGAATCAATCCTACACGGTCGCACGACTCGATATCCTGTTTCCACGGGGTGACATGCATCCAGCGCACGAGGTTCGCATTGCCCTCCACCATCAGATGATTGCTATAATCGCTCAGCCAGGCAGGTACGCTCATCCCGACTCCCGGCCATTCATTGCTTGTCCGCTGGGCAAAGCCCTTCATCTGAATGACACGGTCATTCAGCCAGATCATTCCTTTACCGAAGCGCGTTTTACGGAATCCGGTGCGGGTGGCAACTTCGTCCACTTTCCTGCCATCTACCCACAGGCTTGTCTTTACTGTATACAGATAGCCATATCCCCAGCTCCAGAAATGCAGGTTATCCACTTCGGATGCCGCTTTCAGCGTGATTGTTTCACCCGGTTTCACTACCGCCTTTGTTCCTTCGAATGTTTGGATCGATGTACCATCACGGTCTATCAGTTCTACTTGATAGGAAACCTGCTTATCACGGTTATATTCGTTTCTGATTTCAGATTCCGCATGAATAATGGCCTTGCGCGATTTCACACGGATGTCTTCGGCATAGATGTAGACTCCGGTCGTTTTGAGATTACTATATAAAGGTAAAGTCTGATACAGACGGTCGGTGACGTGCAGCCATACATTTTTGGGGATACCGCCATAATTGGCATTAAAGTTCTTATTGCTCCACTGGTATTTCGTGCCCGTCGCCCGTTCTTTATAATTCCAGTCATTGTCGATGCGGACTGCGATTACATTTTCCTGTCCGTACTTAATATAAGGAGTCAGATCAAAACCGACAGCCATGACACCATTCTCGTGCAGGCCGACATTCTGACCATTTATATAGAAATCCGCCCCTTGACGGACTCCTTCAAACTCTACAAAAACTTTCTTATTCTTGCTGTTGGCAGGCAGACGGAAATGTTTCCGATACCACATAATCGTATCGGTCAGTTCATCAATGCTCAGGCGGAAAGCCTCATCTTCATTGAAGGCATGCGGTAAAGTCACTTTCTTCCACTCCGAATCAGAAAAACGCGGCTGCTTTGCCTCGGGAACATCACCCACATAAAGCAACCAGTCTGAATTGAAATTATATTTATTACGGACATCGGACGATGTCACGAACTGGCTTATTCCAATAAAAGCCAAAAAGAAAAAGAGGATTCTATGTCTCATAGTATGTCTATTTATCTGTTCGTGGCAAAGCTAGCGCAAAATACCACACACGTCCATAGACTAAAATACAGATTACATAGAGATTTGTTCACAACTGTTTAAAAATGAATCAAACAGTAGTATCTCCATTGGGGATGACCCAAAAGTCGGTAGTATCTCCATTCTCCTCCTTCGGGAAGGAGGAGTGGTCGAAGACCGAGGTGGTAGGAGAAATAATGTTTGTTCCTTTTTTATTGAAAATGATAGAGTAATGTATTCACCTACCACCTCCCCCTATGGGTACTCCTCCTTCCCGAAGGAGGAGATTTAAGATACTATTGACTTTTTAGTCAGCCCCATTCAAGATACTATTGACTATCATTTAATTCAAAACAGTGTGGAAAGAAAGCTAAAACTGGAAATAAATAAACGGCTGAATCTCCGAACTCTTCATCTGAATGACCAGATAAATCAGAGCCACCATCAGCAGAGCTTTCCCTAAGAACGGCAAGCGAATAACTCCACGGCAAGCAGCATTTTCCCAACTATCCGGAGTGAAATGAAGCAGAAAGCCGAGCAGCATCAAAGCAAACACGCGCCAGTAGCCTTCGATCAACTGCGGGAAAAGCTGCGGACGGAAAGTGGTGAATATCTGTCTCAACATATCCATCGAGTTCTGAAAATCGGCATTACGGAAGAATATCCAGCAGAAACAGACAAAGTGGAAAGTGATAATGACTCCGAATACACGACGCCAGCCATGACTTTGTTCTCCTTTCTTACGACCTATGATGGACATCCACATCTTATGCACCGCCAAAGCGATGCCGTGAAATGTTCCCCAAAGTACAAAGTTCCAGGAAGCTCCGTGCCACAATCCACCCAGAAACATGGTAATAATCAGATTCAGATACTGGCGGAACTTACCTTTCCGGTTTCCTCCCAAGGATATGTACAAGTAATCGCGCAACCAACTGGACAATGAGATATGCCAACGCCGCCAAAATTCAGTAATGGAGGCGGACTTATAAGGAGAATTAAAGTTGAGATTAAAATGAAAGCCCAACAGCAGAGCGATACCGATAGCCATATCGCTATATCCGGAGAAGTCACAGTAAATCTGCAAAGCATACCCGTATACTCCCATCAGATTCTCGAGACCGGAATAAAGGGTCGGATTATCAAAGATACGCTCCACGAAGTTGACACTGATATAATCGGAAATGATTGCTTTCTTGAACAAACCGGAGAGAATAAGGAAAATCCCCCGCCCGAACATCTCCTGAGAAACGAAAAGCGGTTTCCGGATTTGCGGAATAAAGTCACGGGCACGCACAATCGGTCCGGCCACCAGCTGCGGAAAGAAGGATACATAAAACGCGTAATCCAGTATGTTGGTCAATGGCTTGATGTCTTTCCGGTAAACGTCAATGGTATAGCTTAATGACTGGAAAGTGAAGAATGAGATACCTACGGGCAGGAATATATCAAGCGCCGTAAATTCTCCTCCCATCAACGAGGCAATCACTCCTCCCAAAAAATTGGTATATTTGAAGTAAGCAAGAAGTCCCAGATTGACTCCCAAACTCAGAGTCACCAACCCTTTGCGTTTCCAGCGTCCTTCGGTACGGTCCATCCATTGCGCCAGCAGGAAGTCGCAAACCGTGACCAGCGCCAGCAGGAAAAAGTAAGTGCCGCTGCTCTTATAATAAAAGTAATAAGAGAAAAGCGTCACAAACAGAATACGGGCCGTATACTTACGCTGCAACAAGGTGTATACGATCATAAAGGCGGCAAACAGCCAAAGGAAGATACCACTGCTGAATATCATCGGTGCCTGCGGATCGTAGGTAAGCACCTCTTTTAACCGGCTGAAATCAATATCAATGGGAAACATAATCATTATAAGCTTGAATAATGGCTTGGTATAATAAATTTCCTTGCAGGATATATCCCTCAGGTAAATAATGCACATGATCGGGACGCATCAGTTTCGCTTCCGTCCAGTTGGTACAGGCACGGCGCTTGCCCCCTACTACATCGTACATATCCCACACGAGCAGACGATGATCTTTGGCATAACGGCGAATTGTTTCTGCCGCTGTAACCGTCCGGGGATTGATGGCGTACGTACGTTTCCGCCGCCTTTGCCGGAAACTTTCGTAAGAACCCGGAGGCGTGGTGAGAAGAATAGGGACATCGGGAAGGCTGTCGCGCAACAGTTTGACAAGTTCGTCCATCTGATTATAATGCAGGTTGACGTTATACCGCCGGTTATGGCTTTCGTTGGTTCCGAAGGACAGAATCAGCAGTTCCGGCTTCATGGCTGCAATATCGGCAATACGTCCCGGATGGGTAAACGTCAGACAGGTAGCCCCGTTCACCCCCATATCGGTATAAGAGACAGCACCAAAGGTTTCTTTCAGCAGCGTTCCCGTAGTCTGCGGATAGATGTGCCCGCGTACGTGACTGTCTCCGATATGGAGAATACGCACCGTATCTTCGGAAAGTCCGGCACGTACCTGACGGAGACGTTCAAATACGGGTGTCAGCAGGGCAATGCTGTCGATTATCTCATCCCTTCCGGTTTCGCGGAAAGCGGAAGGAAAAGAAGTCTGCACGGCGATGGTATCATTCGCCCAGTTCATTTCCCGCAAAGGTTTTATCATTTTCAAGGTCTTCCCCAGTGGAGGACAGGCAGGGATACGGTCTTGCGCCTTTCCTGCCGAAAGAAGAAAGAATGTTGCCATCAGTCCCAAGATAAAGCCCAGCAACAGGTTATTCTTGCTCATAAGCACGCCTCCTGTCATATTGTTCCTTACCATATATCAATGTTTCATAGAGCAGTCCTGCCAGATGTTTGCCTCCCCGGAAGTTGATATGAGTATAATCGTAGTTCGCCATCGAAGGTTTGGCGTGTACGAGGTTCGCCATACTGCCTTCGCCTCCCATCGCTTCAAACATATTCCAGAAAGCGATACCGCTTTCGGCAGCAATGTTCTGCTGATAGCGAATCAGATTCTTGACTCCCGGCATGGTACGAAGTTCACCGTCTTCTGTCTTATAATCACGGTCGCCGACGCTTAACAGCAAAAGACTCGCCTGTGGAAAACAATTCTTCAGATGTTCGATAGAAGTGAGCAGTCCCTTCTGATAATTATCATAATTGCGTCCCCGTTCGGTAGCCACATTCAATCCGTATTCAAGAATAATCAGATCATAAGGACGCTGCTCGTTAAACTGACGCAGCATTTGTTGCGGAATCCCCCGCAACGATAAGCCGGAACTGCCTCGCAAGGAGAAATTATCAAGAATGATTCCTTTCTTACCATCCATCGCCAAGCCATAGAACAACGTAGAATCGGCACGATCTACCGTCCACCGGACAGAGCCGATGCGTCCTTCAACGGAAATCTTCTGCAAATCGCCCGAAGGCGCTAAGGAATAATTCTTACTCTCCCCCCGATTCACACGGGCAGTAAGATGAACGGAATCTTTATTATAGAAGAAAATCGAAGCCTGCTGACAGGTATCAAGCAGCGAAGCATATTTGCTTTGCCCCCTCAACTCAACGTATGCTCCTTCACGGGGAATAAAGTAATGTCCGGAAATACCCTGTTTCTTTTTATCGAAATACACACTGTCCGTCACCGCATGACTGGACCACCCGCCGAAAGTATGCCGCACGGTAGGACGATACCCGCTCGTCATCGAAGTTATTGTGACAAATCCGACACCGCAACCGCCAAACCGCTTCTGAAGCATTTCACGTAAATCAGCCGTAAAGATATCCGCCTCTATAAATGAATCACCGAAAACGGCGATACGTACCAGCCCGTCATGATCCGGATGTGAAGAAGAAGTACGGTCGAGCGCTTCATAAAAAGAAGCCATACCGCGACGGGTAGAGTCACCGTAATCTTCAATACAAGTCATGCCCGCACGACAAGTATCGACAAAAACCGGCTTTACGACAGGAGGTAAAGGAATGGTATCCGAATCGGCTACCGCCACTTCCTGCTTCGGATAGCGAAGATCGCTTAAAAGATCGACACGCCTCATCGTGTGTCCGTCGATCGTTATAGCCGGAAGCCAGTGCAACCCAAAGAGTGCTGCAAACACGATCAGTACAAGCCATAACGAATATTTCAGGTAGTTCTTGATAATCTCCATCTTATAAGTAGATATAAGCACTCATTGAGTCCTCGTTTTTTACCCGGTGCCGAGCCACCTCCTCATCGGTGCCGAAGGAAGGCCTCATCGGTGCCGGACCACAAGTTCATCGGTGCCGGACGTTTTCAGGCTGCAAAGATAGGGAAAAGCAAGAAAAAAGAAGGGAGAATCTACATTATTTATAGATTCTCCCTTCCGATTATTTATTCACTGTTCGAACGCTAGATGGTCCGTTCAATATTCCATACAAATGCACGTAATCCCAGCTGTTCGGTCTGTAAGTCCATCTTATGCAGTGTATCCAGCAACGGATCGACTTTATTGTCATCGACCACCGTAAGGATAGCCGAACACATACTGGGCCAGGCATGGCTGCCGAAGTGCGGATCGCCTGTCTTTGAGCCACGTCCCTGCACCTTTTCAAGGTATGTAAAGCCACGGCAGTTCAGACGGTCGAGCAATGCCATGATCCGTTCGTAATACGCCTGATCGAATGTTATCAATACTGATTTCATATTTCTTTTCTGTTATTTCTTAATAATTTCATCTTTATGTTCCTGGAAGTAGACATCCAGTTCGCGTTTGCGATGGAGTTTACGACGTCTGTTCTTGATACCTGTTCCGGCAAATACACAGTACAGCGTAGGAATCAGGACGAGTGTCAACACAGTAGATACCGTCAGACCACCGATTACGGCAATCGCCATCGGACTCCACATCTCAGAACCTTGTCCGCCACCGATAGCCATCGGGATCATACCCAGAACGGTAGTAGCTGTTGTCATCAATACCGGACGGAGACGGCTCTTACCAGATGTCACCACAGAGTTGATGACCGCCATACCCCGCTCTCGACAGAGCGTGATGTAGTCGATGAGCACAATACCGTTCTTCACCACAATACCGATCAGCATGATACCTCCCAGCAAACTCATTACACTCAGCGTACTGCCCGTAAAGAACAACGCCATCAAGACTCCACTAAATGCAAACGGCAGAGAGAACATGATAATGAACGGATAAGTCAGAGACTCGAACTGTGCTGCCATTACGATGAATACAAGAATGACAATCAGGATACCCAATGTTCCCAAGTCGCGGAACGAATCCTGCTGGTCTTCATACGAACCGGAAATCTGAATCGTGATTTCTCCCGGAATATCCATCTTATCAATAAGCTTGTTACCTGCTGCCACTACGTCACCCAACGGAGCACCGGAGATAACGGCGGATACGGTCACGATACGTTCACGGTCTTTACGCTCAATGGTAGGAGGCGCAAAACGTTCGACTACCTTTCCGACATCTTTTACACGCACGGACTCGCCTTTGGCATTATAAATAAGGATGTTCTCGATGCTTTCCAGACTTGTACGATATTCGGGTGCATAGCGCACTTTGATATCATACTCATCCCCGTCTTCACGATATTTGGAAGCAACGGCACCATTGATACGATTACGCAAGTAGTTACCGGCTGTAGCCAGGTTCAGTCCGTGCATCGCCAGCTTCTCACGGTCGAAATCAACCTGATACTCGGGCTGGTAGTCACTACGGCTGATGTTCACCTCGGTCACCCCTTTCACAGTCAGCAACTCACGTTTCAAACGGGCTGCTACGCTATCAGTCATCGTCATATCGTATCCGTATATCTCAAAGTCGGCACTTGCCTGAGCAGACATACCTGTATTACTACCTCCCAGAATAACCTGTGCCTTGCTGAACTCCGGATAACCTTTCAAGTCCTGACGCATCTCGTCACAGACTGCTTCCAGTGAGATATCACGATCTCCCGGGTCTACCAGACTGATGTTGAAGGAAATAATGTGCGAGCCGTTGTCCTGCATGGAAGCCCACGTATTATCCGAGTCCGCCTGACCTACGGTATAGTTACATACCTTCATGATATCTTTATACTTCGTCAGCCACTGGTTAGTCAGCTTCTCGGAAAGTTCCTGAGCAATCTCTTTTCGTGTACCGATCGGCAATTCAAGCTGAACAGCAATACGGGCATTATCCTGTGCAGGGAAGAACTCCGTACCGATTCCTTTCGCACACAGCAAGCTGACAACGAAGAAAGCAATACATCCCACAATCACAACCGGACGATGACGAACTGCCCAGTTCAGCATTTTCGCATAACCTGTATCGAGTGCGTCCAACGCTTTCTCTATCGGAGTAAAGAAGAGCTTGAACATCTTCGACGGGCGCTTCTGCAAACGAAGTAATTGCGAACAGAGCATCGGGGTCAGTGACAGAGCCGCCACGGTAGACACAAACATGATGGCACACATCATCCAGCCCAGCTGTTTGAAGAGCACACCGGACATACCGCTTACCATGGTCAACGGGAAGAACACAGCGATCATGGTCAGCGTAGAAGCGATTACGGAAATAGCCACCTCATTCGTTCCATGTACTGCTGCCTGTTTCGGGTCCGAGCCACGCTCAATATGTGTCGTCACGTTTTCAAGTACCACAATCGCATCATCCACCACCATACCGATGGCAATAGACAGAGACGACAGTGAGATAATGTTGATCGTATTTCCGGTAATCGCCAAATAGATAAAGGAAGCGATCAACGAAAGCGGAATCGTGATACAGATAATCAATGTCGCACGCCAGCGCCCCAGGAACAGGAACACGACGATCACAACGAACAGCAAGGCATACATTACAGTCTCTGCCAAACTGTCAATCGTATTCAAGATATTATCGGAAGTATCGACAATCACTCCCAGCTTCACATCACTCGGCAGGTTCTTCTGCAAACGCGGAAGCGCTTCTTCTACCTTACGGGAAATTTCTACAGAGTTGGCGCCCGACTGCTTCTGAACCACAATCATCGCACCCTGCACACCGTTATTATAGGTTTCCTGCGCACGCTCTTCCACCGTATCCACGATGCGGGCCACATCACGCAGGAAGACATTCGCTCCATTGTGCGTACCTACTACGATATCTGCCAACTGGCGGGAATCATCAAACTCCCCTTCCACACGGAGGGCATACGTCTCACTACCGATATCGAAGTTACCGCCCGGAATATTCTTGTTTTCGGCTCCGATAATAGAGCTGATAGTTTCAATGCTCAGGTTATAAGCTTCCAGTTTGTTAGGGTCGCAATATACCTGAATCTCACGCTGCGGCGCACCACTGATAGACACCGTTCCCACACCGGGAATACGTGCCAACGGGTTAACCACACGGTCGTCCAGTATCTTGTAAAGCGCGGCTTGGCTCTCATTGGCCTGTACCGAAAGCAATACAATCGGAATCATGTCCGTACTGAACTTGAAGATGATCGGATTCTCGACATCATCCGGCAGCTGTGAGCTTACCATGTCGAGTTTGTCACGTACATCATTCGTCAGCACGTCAATATCATTACCAAACTCAAATTCCAATGTAATCAATGACATATTCTCGGAAGAACGAGAGGTAATATGTTTCAGGTTACTCACCGCATTCAAGGTATTCTCCAGCGGCCGGGTAACGTTATTTTCTATATCCGAAGCACTTGCGCCAGGATATGCGGTCATTACCATGATCGTATTTGTATCGATGTCCGGATACAAGTCGATAGGTAACTTGGACAAAGAGAAAAGACCAAAAATCACCACTGCCAGAAAGCAGAGGGAGGTCATAATCGGTTTCTTAACCGCACCTTCGTATAAACTCATTTCTTTATAGTGATTAGTTTAATAGTGATTTTACTTCTCGATCTCTACTTCCGTACCGTTTATCAGACGTGCCTGTCCGGCCACTACCACCTGCGAGTTATCGGGCACACCGGATTTCAGCTCATACTCCGAGCCCATACGTCTGCCTAACTCCACTTTGTTGTAGGACACTTTGCCATCTTTATAAACGTACACATAGCGATCGCCGGAACCTGCCTGTTTCACAATAGCCAAGTCGGGTACTACGACGTTGTCCGCCGTACCGAAGTTCAAGGTAGCACGGGCAAACATTCCCGGACGTACACGCTGATCTTTGTTGTCCAACTTGATCTCGATCTGGAAAGTACGGGTAGTTGCGTCGATAGTCGGATAGATCAGGCTGATAGTTCCCTTGAACAGTTCGTCGCCATATACATCCAGCTTCACATCTACCGGTTCGCCTTTCTTCACCTTCGTGAAGTAGGTTTCAGACACATTGATCATCAGCTTGACCGGAGTGATCTGCTCTACTACCAGCACCGGACTTCCGCCACTATACATATCACCATTATCGTAATTACGGGCAGTGATTACTCCGTTGATCGGGCTCAACAGAAACGTATTCTCTACCAGATTATCATAAGCAGTCTGCTTCACATCGAGCTGCATCTTCGCAGCATCCCACTCTGATTTGGAAGCACCGCCTACCTTATAAAGTTCGTCGATACGATTAAATTCAATTTTCTGATTGTCCAGTTGCAGTTTCGTCTGTGTGAGGTTGGCTGCATCCATCTGCACCAGCTTCTGGCCTTTGGATACACGGTCGCCCACTTCTACCAGAATCCGGTCGATGCGGACAGGTGACGAAGGAGCAATGTTGTTCTTTACTTCAGCTTCTACCGTCGCTGTATAATCCTGTATCTGATCTACGGGACGGGCTGTTACATCAGCCACTTTTACTCTGGGCTTCTCGTCTTCCTGTTTCACAGCAGCCTTATCTTTTCCACCCGTACATGAGCTCATTACTACTGTCAATAGCAGAGCCACTAATTGGATACCTTTTTTCATATTCCTTAGTTGTAATTTTAGTTGTCTATCTTTATTGTTTTCCCAAAACCTGATCAAGGTCAGCCTTAGCTACCAGGTAATCGTAGATTGATTGATTGTAAGTAAGTTGTGCCTGCGTCAGTGATACCTGCGAACTGTTAAGTTCAAGCACGGTTCCCTTACCGACTTCATAACGTTTTCCGGCAATCTGTACCGCTTTTTCAGCCTGCATCACGTTTTCTTTGTTGCTGACCACCTGCTCGGAACTGGCAGTCATATTGTTACGGTAGCTGACTACCTGCATATTCAGTTTTCTCTCCGTATCGATACGGTTCCAGTCAAGCTGGCGCATCTGGATGCGGGCCGATTTTACCTTCGTAAAGTTGCTCGCCCTATACAAAGGAATGCTCAGATTGAACATCAAAGACGAACTGTTGCTCCACGTATAATCAAAGAAATTGATGTTCGGATTATACAAAGACTGATATTGATAAGAGAAGCTCATCGACAAAGTAGGCATGAAGTTCGTTTTCAGCGACTTCACGTTCTTTTCGAGCAATTTCATATTCAGCTCGAACTGCTTCATCGTTGTATTGTTCTCCAGACTCATATCTTCTTCTTTCAACTGATTGGCAAACAGCATTGATTCGTAGTTTGTCAGATTATCGTCAGTCTTAATATCCACATCAGCCGTAATGCCCATCAACACTTTCAACTGGAGTTTTGCCAGCGTCACGGCATTGGCGGCAGAAATGACATTCGGCTTGATGCTGCGCATCTGTACTTCTGCGCTGATCTTGTCAAATTCGCTGACTGCACCTTGTTGATATTTGGCGTTCACGACATTGAAATTATCTTCTGCCAACTTATAGCTGCCTTGAAGCACTTCATAACTATCTTGTGCAAGCATCAGCTGATAATAAGCCTTGGTTACCTGATTGATCAAATCCAGTTCGGAAGCACGCGACTTCTCCACTGCCAGTTCGATATCCGTCTTTGTCATTGACATGGCCCGGTAGACTGCCGGTGCAAACAAAGGCAGGTTAATGCTCAGTCCGGCATTGGCGGTATTCGTACCATCCTGCCCCATCTTGAACGACATATCGTTCAGTTTCATTTCAGCCGCTTTGATCGTGTGATCCAATGATCCGTTTAGGCTTGCTTCGGGTAACAGGCTCTGCCATGCTTCCTTACTTGCAACTTTCTTTAAGGCAATTTCTTCTGCCGCCACCTTTATCGTAGGATTCTCATCCAACGCTATTTCCAGGGCTTTGTCCAACGTCAATGTCAGCGTATTCTGCGTTGTCTGCTCCGTCTGAGCCTTTGCAAAGCCAAACGCACAGAGAGCCATTGCCGTCAGAAGCATTTTCTTGCCTGTCAATCTTTTCAATCTGTTCATAAACTCGTTTCTATTTGATCCTTAATTGTTTGTCATCCGAACCTAGCTCCTATTGTTGCTCGACCCGGTTTTTACGATATTCTGATATAAATTCCTCTAAAACTTTGGCTCCTTTTTCCGTGGAAATGCCACGTATATAGGTAAACATGATGGATTCATATACTTCTATAAAAGGATATTCGTTGCAAATGTCCGTATTCAGCAGCACATCAAACTGCTCGCGCACCAACAGATTGACTATCTCAAAGTTGACATCCGCCCGAAAGATACCTTGCTCTACCCCCGACTTAAAGAAAGACATCGTCTTCTCCGAGTCACTTTCACTACGGTCTTTCATCATCGCATATACCTTCGGATATTTCTTTATATCCTCGAAGAAGCGCTTGTTGGTCTGATGAAAGATCTCGATGCTTTTCTGAAAGACAGCAAGTATCACCTCCAGCACATTGTTGGATTGCTCGTATATCTCCTGCAAGTATTTGTCTCTTTCAGCTTGCTTTTGCAGAATACACTCTTTCAATAATGATTCCTTATCTGCAAAAACCTCATAGAGCGTACGTTTGGAAATGCCCAATGCTGCCGCAATGTCATCCATCGTAATACACTTGATACCTTTCAAAGTAAAAGCTTCTGTCGCGGTCATTATAATCCGTTCTCTCAGCTCCGCCTTTTGGGACGCGTCTCTTCCATGCTCCATCATCACTCTTTTTAGATTTTGTTAGACTCAGTTTTCTATAAATTCACCATTTAAAGCGAAAAACGGAACAAAGATATATAGAAAACTCAATTAACAAATCAAGTTTCCTTTTATTTATAGCCCATTTGATAAATATTATCATTCATTAGAGGTATATGAAAACAAGTGTTAAGAGGAAATATAGAGCAAAAGTAAGGAATAGAGGTATATGAAGTAAAGTTTTATCGCTGTAAGAGGGAGAATAATCGGCAAATGCCGGATAAATACCGATAAGAATCGATCGTTTATCCGGCAATAACAGTCACCATTATTAACGAAAAGCGAAAAAGGAGGTTTAGTACTCTAACTTAGTCCTTTTTAAAAAAGCGACTGTTTTATGTATTTCTTTATACATCACGATGTCATCTTTCACAAAAGGCACTTCTTTCCGGTAGGCATGCAGGAAACTCTCCAGCAGCGGAGACGTTTTCAGCGGACGGCGGAAATCGATGCCCTGCGCAGCATTCATCAGTTCGATGGCAAGGATATGTTCAAGGTTGTCCATCACTTTATAAAGTTTGGTTGCGGCATTGGCCCCCATACTTACGTGGTCTTCCTGCCCGTTGGACGAAACGATGGAATCGCTCGATGCGGCATAACAGTACATTTTGTTCTGGCTGACCATAGACGCAGCAGCATATTGGGGAATCATAAAACCGGAATTCAGTCCCGGATTGGCTACCAAAAACTCCGGAAGTTCGCGAAGTCCCATAATCAATTGAGAGACACGGCGTTCGGAAATGTTTCCCAGTTCTGCCAAGGCAATGGCTAGAAAGTCATAGGAGATAGCCAACGGCTGACCGTGGAAATTTCCACCGGAAATGATTCTGTCTTCGTCAGGGAAGATCGTTGGATTGTCCGTGACGGAATTGATTTCGGTCAGCAGTACGGAGGAAACATAGCGGATAGCGTCTTTCGTAGCACCATGCACTTGCGGAATGCAACGGAAAGAGTAAGGATCCTGTACGTGCGCCTTGGGACGTTCGATCAGTTCGCTGCCTGCCAGCAGTTTACGGAAAGCCTCTCCCGTCTCGATCTGTCCGGGATGAGGGCGTATCTGCTGGATGCAATCCATAAACGGGTCGATGCGTCCGTCGAAGGCTTCGAGAGAAAGGGCGGCTATCAGGTCGGCTTTCTTGGAGAGGCGGAAGGCTTTGAGAATGGCAAATACACCGTTGGCACTCATGAACTGGGTACCGTTGAGCAGTGCAAGCCCTTCCTTGCTCATGAGCCGGACGGGTTCCCAGCCAAATTCGTCGAGCACGCTGATGGCTTCGCATTTCTTTCCTTTATAGTTGACGTCGCCCACACCGATCAAAGGAAGGAACAGATTGGCTAATGGGGCGAGATCGCCGGAAGCTCCCAAAGAACCGCGATCATAGACGATGGGCAGTACGTCGTTATTGAAAAAGTCGAGGATACGCTGCACAGTGATTAGTTGCACGCCGCTATGTCCCAACGAGAGGGCGTGGGCTTTGAGCAACATCATCAGTTTGATGATGACAGGACGGATTTCTTCGCCTACACTGCAGGCATGGCTCTTTATCAGGTTTTCCTGCAAGGTTCCCAATTCGCCGGGAGATATATTTTTAGTGCATAACGAGCCGAAGCCGGTGGTGATGCCATAAAGAGGTTCTTCGGAAGAAGCTATTTTATGGTCGAGATAATCACGGCATTTCTGAATGCGGAGCTTGGCTTCGGGAGCCAGTTCCAGCTTCAGATTCTCGTTGATGATCCGTTCGATGATTTCGAAGGTCAGTTCTCCGGAACCTATTTGATACACATTCTTGCTCATACGCGTAAGTCTTGGTTGACGGCATCCAGTAATTCTTTCTCTTTCCGGCAAGCGGTTTGCTCTATCCGGTCCGCTTCGGCTTGCAATTCTTGGACAAATTCTTTGTCTTTAAGTACCCCCAGATTAATGCGGACATTCAGCAATGCCCCCAATACGGCGGATCGTGCTGCCATCATGGCTACACAGGCGTCTGTAATAGCGTTCCGGTTTCCCAGACGGGCGATGTCTGCTATGACGGGCATCACTTCAAGTGCTTTTCGGGCAACTTCCATCGGAATGAGGGCGGCATGCCTGGTGGCTTCCTGAATGGCAGCGCTACGGACAGCTTTTTCTTCATCGGTAGCTTTGGGAAGTTTAAAACAGGCAAAAACTTCATCATAGGCTTCGGAGTCTTTATCAATCAAGGCGATGAATTCTTTTTGGAATCGGGTGGTAAGCGTCTGTGCGTGCTGCATTACTTCTTCGCTGGCTTCATATCCTTTCTTGCCGATGGTGAGTCCTGTCACCATCGTGGCCAAAGCGGAAGCCAGCGCTCCACCTAAAGCGGCAATACTGCCACCGCCGGGTACCGGATCATTGCCGGCTACCTTATCTAAGAAATCTTTTACGGTTAAATCTGCTAACATGGTATTTTATGCTTTTAGTTATCAATTGACGGGGTATAGCATACCGCCTTTAATAGTCATGATGACACAGTTCATGCCTACGTAGTATGGCAGAATGTGATAATTGTCCGAATTCAGTATGACAAAGTCACCTTGCTTGCCTACTTCGATGCTTCCGATCCGGTCTGCCCGATGAAGGGCAGCAGCTCCGTTCAGTGTAAGGGCAGTGATGGTTTCTTCGATGCTAAGTTTCATGTAAATACACGCCAAAGCAATGGTCAACGGGATGGAACCGGAGAAACAGCTTCCCGGATTCAAGTCTGTGGCAAGTGCCACGGCACAGCCGGCATCAATCATTTCACGACCGCGTGCATAAGGTTCTTTCAGTGCGAAAGCCGTCAGAGGCAGCAGGGTAGCTACTACTCCTGCGTCGGCCATTGCACGGATTCCGGCATCGGAAGCCTGAAGCAGATGATCGGCAGACAAAGCGCCCAGTTCGGCAGCCAGCTCAGCGCCACCAAAGGAAACGATTTCATCGGCATGGAGCTTTAACAGGAAGCCTTGTTCTTTGGCTGCCTGAAGGAGGCGGCGGGACTGTTCGACAGAGAAAACTCCTTGTTCGCAAAAGACATCACAACATTCGGCAAGTTCGTTCTCGCGGATAACGGGGAGCATTTCACGAATCAGAAAGTCGATGTATTCGTCTCCTCTTCCTTTATACTCTTCGGGAAGGGCGTGGGCTCCTAAGAAAGTGGATACAATGTCGATACGTTTGTGCTCGTCATTGTTCAGGCTGCGCATTATTTTCAGTTGCAGCAGCTCTGTTTCCCGATCGAGTCCATAACCGCTTTTACCTTCTACCGTGGTGACTCCCATAGCACTCATCTTCTTCAGAAAGCCTTCGGCTGCCGAGCGAAGTTTCAGGAAATTCATTTGCCGGGTAGCTTTTACGGTACTGGCTATCCCTCCGCCACGTTCCATGATGGACATATAGCTTTCGCCTTTCAGCCGCCATGAAAATTCTTCGGAACGTTCTCCGCCAAAAACAAAATGGGTATGCGAATCGACAAAGCCCGGAAGCAGGCAATGTCCCCGGGCGTTGTAATGCCAGTAATGCTGGTAGTAGCCGTCACGATCTTCGCCACGACTCTCGCCGACGTAAGTGATGATGCCTTTGGTCACTTCTACCGTTCCGTTTTCTATGATACGGAGTTGTCCCATTTCCGCACCTTTACGGGCGGAGGTTCCTGTCGGAGTGACAATACGGGCATTGAATATAATCAGGTTTTCACTCATTGATCTTTTATTATTCGGTTCTTATTAGTTCAATCATAATTCGATATAAGTTTCCGCAGCTTTATATCGGACGCACATTATTTTAATACTCCGGGTGCTATTCCATGATACGCGCTTCCAACACCTGCTGCATGGAGAAATTCTCCAGTCCTAAATAATAGGAGGCCGTATCTATCAGCGCTTCCATCGGCACCAGACCAATGATCTCACTTCCAACAATCGCCACTCCATAGCGGCGGGCCTCAATACGCACCAATTCGAAAGCACGGTAAAGGGCGGTGCGGGTGTAATCGGTCATATTAATGGATACTTGGGTGATATTCCGTTCTTTCAGTTCCACCCCCATTGCTTTGACGTAGCGGAGACCGCCGTTGATATGCCGGATATTCTTTGCTATCTTCGTGGCTATTTCAAGATTATTGGTACTCAGATTGATGTTATAAGCGACTAGCGGCATTCGGGCACCGATAGCTACCGTTCCGGCAGTGGGATGACGCTCGGCAGGACCGAAGTCGGGCTGCCATTCGGGAAGTCTGATTTTCTCCGCCATTCCTTCAAATTCTCCCTTACGGACGGAGGCCAGATTTTCCCGATGCGGAGCTGTGGCGGACTTTTCATACAGAAAGACTGGGAGATTATATAGTTCCGCCACCCGGGAAGCCACTTCTTTCGACAGGGCGACGGCTTCTTCCATCGTCGTATTCTTGATCGGAATGAAAGGAACCACATCCACCGCTCCCATGCGGGGATGCTGTCCGCTATGATGATTAAGGTCTATCAGACGGACAGCAATGCCGATAGCTTCAATGACTGCATCGCGCAAGGCTTCCGGTTCGCCAACCAAAGTGACTACCAGACGGTTATGATCTTCATCATTGCTATAATCGAGCAGCTTCACGCCGGATTTGCCACGAAAAGGGGCTACTATCTTGTCTATTTTCTCCAAATCACGTCCCTCGCTAAAGTTGGGGACACATTCGATGATCTTACTCCAATTCATATTTATTTCTCTATTTCGTTACTTTCTATTACAATGCTTCTTTTATTGTCTTTTTAATCAGCTCGTCATCAGCCAGATAAGGCATCGTTATATGATACCCTTCCGAATGTGATTCATTGAAAGCGTCACT
>UMHC01058397.1_pt1 | contig 23418 bp, 20 predicted proteins | sample 1965381 | NCBI WGS metagenome assembly UMHC01 (sample SAMEA4836083, study PRJEB28245) | human gut metagenome | biome: gut microbiome; material: fecal sample | place: Denmark | collected 2008 | reverse complement strand
CCCTTGCACCAGCTCCGCTCCACAAAAATACTGTTCTTCATCAAAAATTCCTTTATGGTTTGAACCCTTCCCTCTCAGGAGAAGAGTGGACTTGACAATCCGGCGATGCCGATGAAGTCCTTTTTGATCCCCATCCCTTCATGGCGGGGCAATCCGCACGACCACTATCCGTTGGCTGAGGAGTCAGTCGCCGGGATGTGGGGCGGCTGTGGATTGAAACATTGTCAGATTACCTCGCTGCAAGTGTCCCATTCCTCCTGTCCTGAATGCGTAAGGAAAGACCCCGCGCGAAAGCGGGCGGACAGGGGTGTGCCCCGGTTCAACGAGTCCGAAGAAAGCGTGCGCGAAGAGTTCGGGACGGAAGGTCAGGCCGTCTCCGTTTTCCGGGCGGACGCGGAAATGGCTCACATGGTATGCGCGTTCCACCGGGAACGTCCTGCCGAAGCCGCACCGCAATCGATCAGGACACGGCGGAATGCCGCGATACGTGTGAAACCCGGCGCAGGGCGCTGTCAGCCGCCATGCGTCTGTCGCCCTGCCGCACCCCGTCGGGCAGGGGCGGCAAGGCGCTGTCGGTCAACCTCTCAGACGGGCAGATAGCCCAGTTGAGAGGAAATTTCGGCCGCTGCGCTTTTCACGGTGGGGGCCAGCTCTTCAAGCAGTTCAAGGCTGAGGCGATGCGCCGGGCCGGATATGCCGATGGCCGCCACAGCTCTGCCGCAATGATCGAAAATGGGTGCAGCCACGCCCCGGACACTGCGCCGCCATTCCCCCTTATTGATGGAATAGCCGCGCTCCCGGATCTGTTTCAGCTCCTCGAGAAAGGCGTCTTCTTCCACAATGGTGTCTTCCGTGAAGCGCTGTGCGCCGTGGACACACTCGCGGGCCTTTTCTTCCGGGGTCCAGGCCAGGATGGCCTTGCCCGTGGCGGAACAGTACGCGGGATTGACAGGGCCGAAGGTGGCGCGCACCACGCGGCTGCTTTCAATCTTGTGGATATAAAGTACGCTGGTTCCTTCCAGCGCGGAGAGAAAGACGTCCTCGTGGGAAAGATCGCGCAGCCTCTCCATGTATGATTCCGCAATATTGCGGACATTGGTTTTGGAGAGAACCTTGTTTCCCATCTGCCATAATTTGAGTGTCAATTCGTATTTTTCCCCATCGGGAACCTGACGCACCAGTTCCAGCTCAATGAGCGAGTTGAGCAGCCGATGCACATTGCTTTTGACCAGCCCCAGTTCATCCGCAAGTTCGGTCACGCCGCGAGGACCATCCGATTTGAGGAGTTCATCAATGATTTTGAAGGTTTTCTCAAGAACTTTTTCCATGGTGTCACTTCCGGAAGATTGGGGTGTACCTCTGCGCAAAGCGAGTTTCTTTCATGAAGCGGAAATGGAGAAAGGTCAATGTGGATATAACCGGAGGAACATATTTGGTGTTTCACAAAATAGAACGTTGTTCTATTTTTATAGCCAACAGAAAAGTTTGTCAAGCTTTCGCGCTCACAATAAAACCCGCAGCATGGCGGGTTTTATTGTGAGCGTCCCCGGAGGGCTGTCATATTGTGAGTGGTATTGGGAAAGCCCCTATACAAACAGCCCCACGGGCGTTTCCACGCCGATAAGCCGGGTAAAGGCCAGATACTGCGCTCCGATGACGGCAAGGCTGACAAGCGCCAGCCGCGCAAAACGGGCAAGGGATACGCTGTGCGCTTTTTCCACGAACTGATCATACGCCAGCATGCAGAACATGCACAGGAACATGGCAGAGAAAAAGCCGAGGTATTCCACCAGAATGTAGGCCAGCATGGCGATGCCGAAATAGGCGGCAATCACGAAGCAGGCGTGTCTTTTCTGCGGGGTGAGTCCTTCCCTTGCAGGCTCAAGGAGCTGTTGAAACAGGATCAGCGCGGAAAAGAATACGCCCGCGCCGAATACAAAATAGGGGAAGATGGCGGAATCCTCTTTTTCCAGATCGCCCGCCGCAATGATGAAGCAGCAGCAGATAACAAGAATGGTGAGGTAGCACAGACTGTCGAAGCGGATCAGATTTGCCGGGCGGATCGCGCGGGCGCTGCGGGTCGGCATGGGCCGGCGTCTTTTCATCCTGTGTTCAAGGTAAAGCGGCAGCGCCAGAGAGAGGGCGCTCAGTATGATGAAAAGCATGGACAGGGGAGAGAACAGGAAAAGCTCCGCAAGGCTGGAAGCCTGCGCGCGCGAGATGGTGACCAGCAGGTTTTCTTCAATGATCGGGCCGAGCACCACGCCGAGGGCCACACCCACTGGCGGCAGATCGATCTTGAGGAAAATGTAGGCCAGTCCGCCTGCGATCAGAAGCACCAGCACGTCGAACATGGTGCCGCGCAGCGAATATGCGCCGATGCAGGACAGGGTGATAACCGAAGGCACGATGATGGATTTGGGCACATCCAGAATTTTGGTGCAGACGCGGGCGATGATGTAGCCCACGGCGATCATGAACACATTGGCGATGAACAGGCTGGAAATGAAGGTATAGGCAATGCCCGAATTATTGAGAAACATGGCCGGGCCGGGAGTGAGCCCCTGGGCCAGCAGCCCGCCGACCATCACGGCAGCGGAGGAACTGCCGGGAATGCCCAGCGCCATAAGCGGCACCAGCGCCCCGCCTACACAGGCGTTGTTGGCGCATTCGGGAATCATCACGCCGTCAAGGCAGCCCTTGCCGAAGCGATCCGGATTCTTGTCCCATCGCTTGGCTTCATTATAGGCGATGATGGATGCCACCGTGCCGCCAGCGCCGGGCAGCGTGCCGATGAAGGTACCCGCTACGCCTGTAACGGTAACTACCAGTTTGGAGTGCACAAAGGCTGACCACGCCCGGCGGAATGCTCCGGGAACGCGGTCATACTTCGCAATGTAGTCGGCATTCTCCTCGGTAACGGCCAGCATCTGGGAAATGGAAAACAGGGCAACCATGAGGACGATCATGTCAAAACCCTGAAGAAGGTTAAAGGAGCCGAACGTGAAGCGGGGGATGCCGCCGGAAGGATCAAGGCCGATTGTGCTCAGCCCCAGCCCGATGGCTCCGGCCAGCATGGTTTTGCATACCTTGCCGGGAAACATGGCGGCCAGGGTGGTCAGGCCGAAAATGGCCATCCAGAAAAAGGACTCGGAGCCGAACTTGAGCGCGACGCTGGCCAGAGGCCGGAAAAAGACAAGCAGCACTACCGTGCCGATGATGCCGCCCCAGGCGGAGGCGATAAGCGCCGCGTACAGGGCTTCTTCCGCCTTGCCCTGCAATGTCAGTTGATAGCCGTCCAGTGCAGTCATCACGGAGGAAGGCTGGCCCGGCGTGTTGATGAGGATGGATGCGTTGGCTCCGCCGTATGTCGCGCCGGAATAGACTGCTCCGAGCGCGATCAGCGCCGTTTCCGGCGACATGGTGAACGTGAAGGGAATGAACAGGGCAATGGCTGTGACCACGGCGATGCCGGGCAGCATGCCGCCGATGATGCCCACCGCCAGCCCGATGATCATGACAAGCAGATTGGAAGGCGTCATGGCGTTGAGCAGACCCGCGATGAACAGGCTGAATACGTCTGATTCCATGGGGTACCTCGGAGAGAGTGGTTTCACGCTGGAATTGCTCCAGAGCAAATAGGCTTGCGGCATTTCTCCCGGAAAAAGGAAGCGTCGCGCTTCCTTTTTCCGGCCCGGGAGCGGGCGTGAATTATTTGTTGTCCAGGGAATTGCTGTACTCGATCAGCTCTTCGGCTTCGGCAAAGGAAGCTTCTATATTCTTTCGCAGTGTGGCGCCGTCAAGGAACTGCACCTGAAGCCCGGCCCTGGCGTTTTTTTCGATGACTTCCGGCCTGTCGTAGATGGCGCGCAGTCCGTCAGCCAGGCGCTGTTCCTCTTCCGGCCTGAGCTTCGGAGCCATCCAGAACCGGTACAGGTAATTGACGATATCATAGCCCAGTTCACGGAAAGTCGGCACATCGGGGAACATGGGATCGCGCTCCGCCGTGGCGATGGCCAGCACTTTCATTTCACTGATGCTGGACATGGAAGTTCCCGTCATGAGAAAGGCCGCGTCCACATGTCCGCCCAACATGGCGGAAATGGTCTTGGGCCCACTGCCGAAGCTGGTCATGGAATAGGGGATTCCGGCTTTGTGCATCTTAAGCGCCGCGAAGTTGGTCGGGCCGAAATAGTCTATGCAGCCAACCAGCATCTTGCCTGATTCGGCGGCCCTGACGAAATCCTCCACGCTGTTGATGGGGGAATCCTTGCGCACGGCGAGAAAGGCCGGATCAATGGCCGTCTGCGCCAGATAGCTGAAATCATCCAGACTGTACTGTCCCTTTTTGGTCAGGATATTGGTGACGAGATGGGGATTGCAGTAGGAGCCTATGGTATATCCGTCCTTGCGTGCACTTTTCAGGTCCATGGCCGCAATGGCTCCGTTTGCGCCGGTTTTGTAAACGAAGGTCAGCGGCTGTCCGAACTCCTGCTCGAACTCCTTTTCCACCAGCCGGATCATGAGATCGGCTCCACCCCCCGCCGCCCAGCCGACAATCATGCGTACGGGCTTTGTGGGATAATCCGCAGCCGGCGCGGCTGCGGGCAGGGCTGTGAACAGTACCGTCATCAGCAGCGCAGCGAGCTTTTCAAGGGACATGGTGCCTCCTGCATAAAAGGATGATTGACCTTGCGCGGGGCCGGATTCCGGTGCGGGGAATCCGACCCTGCCTCCTTCGTTCTTTGTGAATACCGTCGGACTCTGTCGGTAGTTCACTTTTGTTCTATTTTATGGAATATTATTCTAAATATTGGATCGGCCATGCTCTGTCAACGCCGCTCCGCTTTTTCCTCCTTTTGATTGAGAACACGCAGGGCATTTTCCCGGCATATTTTGCGCAGCACATCCTCCCTGATATTCAGAGAACGGAAGAATGCGGCGCAGCCTTCCATGGGAAGCGTGGGATGCGCGCTTCCGTAGAGGAAACGATCCTGAAGAAAGGTGGTTCCCGCCTGGATATAGTCCATGTAGCCAGGAAGCCCCATGGAGTAGATATCCGGCGAAAGGTAGACGTTTTCCCTCAGCAGACATACGCGGATGAGTTCGCGGGCATGTGGCCAGCAGCCGTGCGGGGTGATAATGGTCAGTGAAGGAAAATCCACGGCGACATTTTCCACATGCCGGGGATGAGTATAGTCGATGGGAACATCCGGTATGCCCCCGGTCATGATCATGACCGGTATGGCGCATTCCTGTGCGCGTTCATAAATGGGATAAATGCGGCGGTCGTCCGCGAAGAGGGGAGCCCTGTGCGCTGTAAGAGGCTCTATATTGATGCCCGCAAAGGGACCGCTCATGACCTCGCTGTCAATGATTTCAAATGCTGAGGGCATATCAAGCGGATCTACTCCGGCAAATGCGGCAAACCTGCCTGGATACGCGGCCATGATGGCCCGCAGTGATGCGCAGGAAACATTGCCGAAAACTTCGCTGTAACGGCCTGGCATGACGCCGAGGCTGATTTCGGCGGCATCCATTTCCGCAAGAAAAAGATCCATGGAGAGCCTGGCCGTGGATTCGGCCTGATACATGCCGAAGCTGGCGGCGATGCGGGCATTCCTTTCCAGATTATACTGAGCGGTTCCGAGAAAGTCTCCCACGGGAGGGCGCAGTCTGAAATCGCAGAACATGGCTCATTTTCCCTTGACATTCGAAAGGTCAGAAAAACATGAACCTCCGGCGGACGCATCCGCCGGAGGCGGGGAGATCAGTCCTTTGCCGCCGTGACGGTGACTTCACACAGGTTGTTCTGGCGGGACATGCAGGCCTGCACACAGGTACGGGCAGGGGGGCAGCCCGGCGCGATCCATGCGTTCCAGACCGCATTGAAGCCGGCGAAGTCATTAATGTCACGCAGATAGACGGTGGCGCTGACCAGATTCTCCTTGCACGTTCCGGCCTCGAGAAGCTGCTTTTCCACTTTTTCCAGCGTTATTTTCGCCTGTTCGGCAATATCCATGGAAGGAGGGTTGTCACCGGGCACGACGCCGGGAAGAAAAACGAGATTATTGTAAATGACGGCGCGGCTGTTGCGTTCGGAAACACCTATTCTTTCGATTCTGGCCATATGAATGCTCCTTGCTGTTATTTGATGATTCAGGAGAGCAAAGCTCACTTCTTCTTTTTCAGGGCGCGTTCCACAGTGTTGTACATCAGTTCGACAATGCCCTTGTGCACATCGGCGGGCATGCCGTCCACCTTGGCCTCAAGTGTTCCGGTCGTGCCGTCTACCAGGCCGATGTAGGTGGACGCGTGGATCATGCGTTCCTCAAGTTCGGGCGTGTGGGCAAGGGCTATATTGCCGGTAAGAATGGCAAGTGCGGCCTGAACGGCATAGCAGCCCCAGTTGGATACGCCGCAGGGCAGCAGGATATCGGTGGAACTGGCGGGACATATCTGATCGCCGAGGTGGATGTGCGCGGCAACTTCCCCGGCCAGAGCTCCCATACCGATTTCATTGCCGCCGTCGCCCACGCCGATGGTGGGGATGCCGCGTGTCTGGGCGGCGGAGATCATGTAGTCAAGACGTGAACGGCCCTGGCTGAAGTCCTGACCGATCATGTTGCGATAGGTGCCGTCGGCGCGCTGTCCTGCGCGTTCGATGGAGATGACGGCCTTCGGCCTGTACCGTTCGACCATCTCTTCGCACTGCCGTCTGGCCAGAGCATCTTCGGCCGCACAGGTGCCCATGACAGTTACGCAGGTATAACGGGGGTTACCCGCCGCCACGCTGGCCTGTTCATATGTCACTACGTTGGGGCCGGCCATTTGAGCAATGGCTCCTGTTTTCTTCTGCAGAAATTCGTCGGTGAAGATCATCGGAACGCACTTGAACGCCCTGGACAAGGCTCCGGCCAATGCACCTGTGCCCATGGGGCCATCATTTTCCCCGATTTCGGGAGATACCCAGGCGCGCGTCAGAGATCCGGTCAGAAGAAAAACCGTATCCCCGGGCTGCAGTTTCATGAACACTTCCGCTGCACTCTTGCACAGCGCCTCGCCCCCGCTGCGGGCGCGTGCCGGCTCATACAGGTGGGCAATGCCGCGGTTGCCGATATCGAGGTTCATGATTTTGTCGATGACGTCAAACATAAGCAAACTCCCGAAGTTATGGGGGCGTCCCCGTGAGCTGTTTTCCGCCGGAATGAGATTGCCGCGGCGGCCTGGTAACGGCGTGCCATCCAGGGAGTGCGGAGCTTTAAAGCCGGGCATTCCCGACGCCGCGCGGAGACGCGGCGTGTCTTGTAAATGGAACGTGATTCCATAATAGAGAACATGGAGTTTTTTTGCAAGGATTTTTAGAACATTGTTCCATTTTTTTTAATTTCAACAGCCTGAAAAGTCGGAGATGAATTTCCTTCGCCTTTTCAGGCTAAGGTTCCGCCCACGATGAGCGCACGCACGGCCACTGCACTCGGGGTGATGGGGTCTTGCGGATGAGGCAGACAGGGCGCGAAAGGCAGAGAGAAAGGGAGCGTGCTGACACGCGGCACAGAGTCGGTCAGGCGCAGGGCCGGTTCCCGGAGAAGGACGGGAATGCACAGTTCAAACAGTCCGACACAGATGCCAGGCGGGAGAACGGAGATGAAGGCAAGCTCTCGCCGTTCGCAGGCAGAGTCAGGACGGTCAGCGCGGCGGAGAGGATAACGCAGGGAAAGAGGCGGAAGAAGATATCCTCTACGCCGGATTCGCTCGAGAGCATCGGCCGCGCCTTCAATACTCCCTGCTTTGTGGTGACGCAGAAAAGTTCCCCGCGGAACAGCATGGAGGACATGATAAAGGCTACCAAGAGGGAGCCGGCAGGGTCTTTCGGATACCCGCCGGAGCGGAATTGTTCTCCCGCATGGCTCTGATCAGGGTATGGAACGCGCGCGGCGATTCTCCCGGCGTGTTCCCTTTAAGTATTTTGCTATTGAACGTATCTGCCAGCCAGAATCTATGCTCCGACCCGCAGGTTTCACGCCTTCGCCGGAGCCGTACGCCGCAAGTGAACTGCGGCGACACCGGAGAAGAGAGGGGCTCGGCGGAGTCCCGCTTCACTCGATTCCGGGAGCACTTTGAAGCGCGTTCCAGGGCATGGCGGGCAACCGGACACAGGTTGCTCCATCATGGCGGGAATGCTTTTCTTCTTCGGCGTCAAGGTGCTGGCCATCATGAGCGGGGAGCGTGTCCGTCTTCCCGGATGTGTCCAAAGTTCAGGGAGTCTGGGCATGATCTGCTGGTCAGCCAGTGTGGATGCCGCATCGCCCCGAAAGGCATCTCCCCCGAGATGGGGAATATGCTGAACGCCGCCATGGAAACAGTCTGCGCGGACAGGAAATTTGCCGAGACTCTGTACAAGCCGGGCTTCCTTTCTCTTCAGGCTTTGAATACAGTTTTTCGTATGGCATATTCCCGTTTTTGTGCAGGTGATGCTGTTTGCACATATGTCTCGTTTTATTTCGATAGTTATTAAAAATTTTTTTCTCTGACCGCCAGAGGGATATTTTTTTATAATGCCTACAGCGCCAATGGTGCGGCCTGCAAAACAAGCATTTTTTCATGGCTGAGACATTTGCGGAAGCGGCTTGCGGTATTGTCAGGCCGGGGGAGGTTGGATATGGCTAAGGGGGGAGAGGGGGAAGCAGGCTGGGAATCCGCAGAGGACTCTCCATGGGAGAGAAGAGTCCCTGAACTTCAACCCGGCGTTGACGGCGGATGTTCCTTTCCGCATATTTTTTTGCATTTTTTTGTCCCTCCGCCAGAGCATTTCGCTCGTGAAATGGTCTATGTCGAGCAGGGCGAGACTCCGCCGCGAGGTCGGACAGCCGCAATTCACTTGCGGCGTTAAGCCTCGGTGGAGGCGTGAAACCTGCGGGCCGGAACACAGGATCTGGCCGGCAGATATTTTCAAACGCAAAATGCCCAGGTGGATGCGCGGGCGGTCCCGTATATGGATGTGCGGAAAGATTTTATGAATTCAATGCGTTCGCCTGAGAAACATAATTTTTACGAAAATTATTTCGTCGCGCGCCAGCCGGTCTTCACCGCGTCGGGAAAATGCTGGGGATATGAATTGCTGTTCCGCAGTCCGGCGAATACGTTCCGGGCGGACTTTTCCTGCGACAGTTTCGCCAGTTCTCAGGTGATCGTAGATGGTCTTCCGATGATTCTGTCTGATATTTCAGCGGGATGCAAGGCGATGATCAATATGTCCACGGATATGCTGCGTGACCGGATATCTCTGGCTCTGCCCAAAGAGCGCTGCGTCATAGAAATTCTGGAAAATGTGGAAGCGGTTCCGGATATTCTGCGGGAACTGGCCTCTCTCAGAGCGCGCGGCTACATTCTGGCTCTTGATGACTATGCCGGGCAGCCGCATCTCAGACAGTTTCTCGATATGGTGGATATTGTCAAGGTGGATTTCCGGGCTGTGACCGATGCGGCGGAGCGTATGGAACTTTGCGCCGCGCTGAAGCTGCTCCGGGGGCAGCCGCGGGTGCTCGCGGAAAAAGTGGAAACCCGTGAAGAATATGAAGTGGCCAAAAAATATGGCTGCAGCCTGTTTCAGGGATATTTTTTTCAGAAGCCGGAACTGGTGGGGGATCGCAAGGTTCCGCTGCATGCGGAAAGCAGACTGCGTCTTCTTCATGCCCTGGCCACGCGCGAGCTCGAGCCGAAAGAGCTCGAGCAACTGATTTCCCGTGATACAGCGCTGTCTTACCGCCTGCTCAAGTTTATCAACTCCGCCGCATGGCCGCCTCATGTTCCAATCCGGACGGTTGCGCACGCCATTGCCTATATGGGGACTTCTCCGCTGAGAAAGTGGCTTATGGCCACCATCATTGCTGACAACCGCAGCAGCGATCTCAAGCTTGAACTGGCCCTGCTGGGCACGACGCGCGGGTATTTCTTCAAATGGCTTGCTTCCGAAGTTCACGGGCCGGACGAGGACGATGCCTTCATGCTCGGTCTTTTCTCCACGCTGGAAGCTCTGTATGACGTTCCGTTTGAAAAGCTGCTGGAACGTATTCCGCTTCCTCCGGACATCATGAATGCCCTCTGCTTCAGAGAAGGCCCCCTGAGTTCATGGCTCGGGCTGGCGGAAGCTCTGGAACGCGGGGATCTGCGGCAGGCTTCCGGACTGCTCGCGCGAATAGGCTGCAGCCGTCTGGAGACAGTGTCCGCCAAATATCAGGAAGCTCATGAATTTGCGCAGTATTAGCGCATTTCCTCATCGATATGCTCTATGGAGTCGGGCAGCTGGGCGGGATTCTTCCCTGCGCTCCTCATCCGTAACGCGCTCCGTGCCCGCGGTTACGGGCAGGGGCGCGTTACGTTCCCCTCCGGTATTGCCCAGTTCATTTGCGGTGTGAGGCTCCGGCTTCAGGCGTGAAAGCTGCGGGGCGGAACATGATGACATGCAGGTACACCCGGCAGCATGCTCTGCGGGGCGAAAATCCATGAGCAGGCACGGTACGGGAGGTTTTGAACGCATACATGAAAAAGGCGCAGCCCTGCGGGCTGCGCCTTTACGTCATCCGTCATGCCGGAAAACCGGCGTCGGCATTATTCGCCTTCTTCGGTGGCGGACTGCTTGCCCGCACCCTTGAGGCCGTACATGGTGGTGGAACCGGAAGACCAGTACACCATCTTGTCGTCTTCAACCAGGGCGGTGAGCACTGCCTTGACCTTGCGGGGGCTGGCGCCGGGGAAGAGTTCCAGGAAGTTGTTGAAGTAGAACTTCGTCTTGGAACCGGACTTGGAGTTCAGGAAGTTCAGAACGGTTTCCTTGTCCTCTTCGGTCACGCCGCTGTTGGAAGCCGCTTCATGAGCTTCGGCGCCCTGATAGGCAACCTTGGCCGCTTCGGAGAACTTGAACTGCGTGGACTGGCGCCAGGTATAGTAGGCGGGGTCGCGGAAGTCGTCGATGATGTGGTGCGTGAACTCAAGGTCGGTCAGTTCAAAGAACTTTTCCCAGCCGATGCGTTCCGCCCATTCGCCGAGACGTTCATACTTGTTCGCGTTCCTGGCGTAGACGTCGATGATGTGCTTGATGGTGCTGGTGAGTGTGGGCCAGCGGGGCGGTTCGTTGGGGATGTAGGCCACAACGACTTTCGCCAGCTTGGGCATGCTGATGCGGTTGGACACCTTGCCGCCCACCATCAGCACCACGCCGTCACCGCCCTGACCGTCGGAAATGGGCAGGGCCGGGCACATGGTATAGCAGTTGCCGCAGTACATGCAGCGTTCGCTCTTGATGGCCACGGTGTTGATTTTCTTGCCTTCGTATTCTTCCTTGGTCGGACGCACGGCGGCCACGGGGCAGGCGGCGACGGCCAGGGGAATTTCGCAGAGCTGGTCAACCCACTCGTGGTCGATCATCGGAGGCTTGCGGTGGATACCCACGATGCCGATGTCGGAAGCATGCACGGCGCCGCACATGTTCAGGCAGCAGGCCAGGGAGATGCGCACCGGAGCGGGCATGCGCATATGCTGGAACTCTTCAAACACCGTGTCCATGACGGCCTTGACCGGGCCGGAGGCATCGGTGGCGGGAGTATGGCAGTGGACCCATCCCTGGGTATGCACGATGTTGGAAATGCCGGCGCCGGTACCGCCGATGGGGAACTTGTAGGAGCCGGCGGCGAACTTGCGGGAGGCCAGGTCTTCCTTCAGGGCCTTGAGGGTGGCTTCGTCGGTGACCATGAATTCCACGTTGTTGCGGGTCGTGAAACGCACATGACCGCCGCAGTACTTGTCGGCGATTTCGCAGATTTCACGGATGTGCAGAGTGGACATCAGACGGGCCGCGCCGCAGCGCACGGTGTATACCTTGTCGCCGCTTTCGGCCACATGCACCAGCACGCCGGGTTCGAGGATTTCATGGTACAGCCACTTCCCGAAGTTCTTGGCAATGACCGGGGGGAAGAAGGAGTCGTACTTGCGGGGACCGATATCGGAGATACGGCCTTCCATGGGTTTCTGGGGATTGTATCCGGTGGAAATGAAAGCCATTTCTTGCTCTCCTTGAAATTAGCGTGCGTGTCTTGCGCGGTAGGCCTTGATGTCGCGGGTCCAGCCGCCGGGCACTTCCTCTTCCTTGAACAGAATGTAGGGGTTGGTGCGGGGCTCTTCGACATGCTGGGGCAGGGCAGGAATTTCGGTGACTTCCAGCAGCTTCTGGAAGGAGAGGCGACGGATGGTTTCGCCCACACGTTCGCGGTTCTTGCCTTCTTCCATCCACCAGTCCCAGATCTTTTCGATGATGGACTTGAGTTCATCAAAGGGTTCTTCGACCGGCACAAAGGGCACCAGCATGGAGGCCAGCTGCGCGCCGTCGAGAATGGGAGCCTTGGCGCCGATGAGGACGGTCGCGCCGCGTTCGTCGCCGATATGCAGGGCGCGGGGCATGGTGTTGATGCAGTGCATGCAGCGCACGCACTCCTTGTTGTCGATGGAGAGCTTGGAGCCGTCCCAGCTCATGCAGTGGCCGGGGCAGAGATCCACAACTTCCTTCTGGATGTCGAACTTGCCCCAGTCGCGGCCGGAATGGGCGCCCGCATTGGGCTTGAATTCACCGCCGACATACCCCTTCACGGCTTCCTGATCGATTTTGATGTCGTCCTTCCATGTGCCGATGACGGAGAAGTCGGAACGGGCGATGGAGGCCACGCAGCCGTTCGGGCAGCCGTCAAACTTGAACTTGAACTTGTAGGGGAAGGCGGGGCGGTGCAGTTCGTCCTGATAGTCCTGAGTGAGCTGATAGCACGCGAGCTGGGTGTTGTAGCAGGCGTATTCGCAGCGGGACTGGCCGAGGCAGGCAGCCGGGGTACGCAGGTTGGAGCCGGAGCCGCCGAGGTCGGTTTCCATTTCATGCGTGATCTGCCAGAAAATTTCTTCCAGCTGGGGGGTCTGGGTGCCCAGAAGCACGATGTCGCCGGTGGAGCCGTGCAGGTTGGTCAGGCCGGAGCCGCGCAGATCCCAGATGTCGCACAGATGGCGCAGATACTCGGTGCTGTAGTACTTGCCGGAAGGCTGGTTCACGCGCACGGTATGGAAGTGGGCCACGCCGGGGAACTTTTCGGGCTGGTCGCAGTAACGGCCGATGACGCCGCCGCCGTAACCGAACACACCCACGATGCCGCCGTGCTTCCAGTGGGTTTCGCCTTCCTCGTAGGAGAGTTCGAGCACGCCCAGGAGATCTTCGGGAGCGTCAACGGGAATCTGGTAGTCAAGCCCTTTCGGGTTCGCCGCACGCTCAGCAGCCGCCTGCTTGATGTCGGACACAAAGCTGGGCCAGGGCCCGGTTTCGAGCTGGTCCAACAAGGGGGTTGCATGTTTTGCCATTGCCTTACCTCCACATGGGTTAATGGGGTCTGCCGTTCCGGGGCCGAACCCGGCAAATGGGCGCGGCCGCTGGGGAACGGCCCCCTGGTAAACAGACCTGAACACGGGAGCGGCGGCGCATGGACGGGCGCGGCGCCTGTTCCCGCATATGAACGCTCCCATCCATAACAGACTTTTTCGGCAAGCACAACACGGCGGCATGATTGGAAAAGAAAGGGGTACCGATAAATAATTTTTTCACAATATTTGAAAAGGCTCTGTTTCAGCGTGGAGTCGAGATAATCTTGACCGTGCGGAGGGGCGAGCGTCAGCGAGCCATGGAGTGCGGATGCGGCGTTTTCCGCGCAGGGCGCAAGGGGGGCGGGTATCGGCAAGGCCGCTCGAGTGTCGTCAGGAAGCCGCGGCAGAAAGATTTCGCGGAGCGGAGCCGAGTGAGGCACAGCTTCACGAAGGCGCAGGCGAGCCGGCCGTGGATACGTGCTGCCCTTGCCCGTGTGGAACACGGGCGGCCTTTGCGGCGACATATGTTGCCGCTCTGCCCGCGCAGACAGAGTGTCTCCCGAGCAGAACGCGAACCGAAGTTTAAATGGGACGTTCAATGGCGGAAGATACACGGTTCCCTTTCCGCCGTACCGTGTTCCCCCTGCCATGCGCCGGGCGGAGTGCCGGGAAGCGCGGCATGTCTTCCGTCCCCTGCGCAGTGGGAAGAACGCTCTTTCGTTTCCGCGCGAAACACGTTATACCAAATACTTGCATCGCTTTTTCGCGAGAACGCCTGTTCCGGCCGTCCGGCAGAGGCGGAACGGAATTCCGGCACGAACCTGACCGCGCGGCGGCTGTTGCGAGGAACCCCATGAGCCTGCTTTACAAGAAAGATCCCCTGCGTACCCTGCATCTTGAAAACCCGGAAACGCCCCAGTTGTTCCGGGGTGTATTCCCCTATACGAAAGTCGGCCGTATCGAGTTCGATGACAACATCGTCATGCCGCGTCCGGCGGATCCGTGCTTCATCACCGATACCACCTTCCGGGACGGACAGCAGGCCCGTCCTCCCTATACGGTGCGGCAGATTGCCCGCATCTTTGATCTGCTGCATAAACTCGGAGGCAAGAGCGGGCTTGTCCAGGCCTCGGAATTCTTCGTGTACTCCGCCAAGGACAGGCGGGCCGTCGAGATATGCCGCGCGCGGGGGTACCGCTTTCCGCGCGTGACCGGCTGGATCCGTGCGAATATTGATGATCTCGGAATCGCCCGGGACATGGAGTTTGATGAAGTGGGCATGCTGACCAGCGTGTCCGACTATCATATCTACCTCAAGCTGGGAAAGAGCCGCGAACAGGCGCTGCGCGACTATCTGGGAATCGTGGAGCAGGCTCTGGAATGGGGCATCGTGCCGCGCTGCCATTTTGAGGATATCACCCGCGCCGATATCTATGGCTTCTGCCTGCCCTTTGCGGCAAAACTGATGGAGCTGGCAAGCCAGGCATCCATGCCGGTGAAAATCCGGCTGTGCGATACCATGGGCTTCGGGGTTCCCTATCAGGGTGCGGCGCTGCCGCGTTCGGTACAGCGCATCGTTCGGGCTTTTACCGATGAGGCCGGGGTTCCGGGCCAGTGGCTGGAATGGCATGGCCACAACGATTTCCACAAGGGGCTGGTGAACGGCGTGACCGCCTGGCTGTACGGCTGCGGCGCGGTCAACGGAGCGCTGCTGGGCTTTGGCGAGCGCACGGGCAACACTCCGGTGGAAGCTCTGGTCATGGAGTACATTTCCCTCACCGGGCAGGACGAGGCGGCGGACACCACCGTCATTGCGGAAATCGGAGAGTTCTTTGAAAAGGAACTGGAGTATGTCATTCCGCCCAACTATCCTCTCGTGGGGCGCGATTTCAACGCCACCAGCGCCGGAGTGCATGTGGACGGTCTGGCCAAGAACGAGGAAATCTACAATATTTTCGATACGGCGAAGATTCTCGGCCGTCCCGTGCCGATCATCATCACGGACAAGTCCGGCCGGGCGGGCGTGGCTTACTGGATCAATCACAATCTCGGGCTGCCGCCCGAACGCGGGATCACCAAGAAGCATCCTTCCGTGGGGCTGATCTACGGTGAAATCATGAAAGCCTACGAGGAAGGGCGCAACACCTCCTTCTCGAACAAGGAGATGGAGGCCCTGGTCAAGCGCTACATGCCGGAATTGTTCGTCTCCGAACTCCAGCGCATCAAGCGTCTGGCGGGCAGGCTCGCCGCGCATCTCATAGAGCGCCTTGCCGCAAACTGCACGATGCGCGCCGATGATGCCCGCACCCCGGCGCTCATGCGCGACTTCGTGGCTCATTATCCGTTCATCCAGTTCCTGACCCTGACGGATGCTTCGGGCCGTCTGGTGCAGTCCGTGATTACCGACCCGGCCTATACCGAAAAATACGGCAACCTGCCTCAGCCGGGCTATGACTATTCCGGCAGGGAATGGTTCAAGGCTCCCATGAGCGACGGGCAGTTGCATATTACCGATGTGTACCAGTCCCAGTACACGGGCAAGCTGATCCTTTCCGTATCCATGGCGGTAACGGACGAGAGCGATGAAATTGTCGGCGTACTGTGCGGCGATATTCAGCTGGAGGAAATTCTTCAGCGTGCGCCCGCACTGGAAGAGGAAGAAAAGAGGGAAGTGAGGGACGAAGGAGAGTGATCCCCCGTCTGCGCGGGAAAAGGGGCCTCCCTGGGGCGGGCTCCTGCGAGGCGTGACCCCGCGAGCCGGACACGGGGTCCGGCTCGCGGCTGTTTCCAAACGCGGAACGCTCCGGGGAAAGGTTGTCGGCGCGCGGGGAATTATTCCGTCCGTGCAGCCGAAATGAGTCCTTCGTCCAGCATGGCGAGAAATTCCTCCACTATTGCGGGATCAAACTGTGTTCCCGCGCAGCGGCGCAGCTCCGCGCGCGCCACGTCCATATCCAGTCTTTTCCGGTAGCAGCGGGTGCTGGTCATGGCGTCGAAGGTATCCGCCACGCAGATGATGCGGGCGATCAGGGGGATCTCGTCGCCCTTGAGCCCGTTGGGATACCCCTTGCCGTCATAGCGTTCGTGGTGAAAGCGTGTACCCGTTTCAATGCCTTTCAGCGACCTGATGGTCTTGAGAATGTCCGCGCCGATATCCGGATGGCGGCGCATCTGTGCGAACTCCTCATCCGTCAGAGGGCCGCTTTTTTTGAGAACGCTGTCCGGCACCCCGATTTTTCCCACGTCATGGAGCAGAGCGATGTGGTAGATATTGTCGCAATCCGCCTCGCTCCAGCCCATATACTCCGCAAGGGCGCAACTGTAGGTTGCCACGCGCTGCGAGTGCCCCTGCGTGTATTCATCCTTCGCGTCGATGGCCCGGGCGATGGCGAGAATGGTCTGGAGCGCGAGATCCTCCACTTCGCGGGTCTTTTCATCCAGCCTGCCCTGCAGGTCCTTGCGGTAGTCTTCCAGCTCCAGCATATTGGCGATGCGGCTGCGCAGCACTTCGGGCGCGAAGGGTTTGACAATGAAGTCACGCGCCCCCAGCGCCAGACATTCGGCTTCGGTTTCCGTGGATTGGGCGGCGGTGAAGAAGATGACGGGCAGCTTTTCGCAGCCGGGAACGGCACGGATGCGTGTCAGGGTTTCAGGACCGTCCATGCCGGGCATGAACAGATCAAGAAGGATAAGGTCCGGAGCTTCGGCATGCAGCAACCCCAGCGCCTCCTCTCCGGAAGAGGCGAGCAGGAGACGGTGTTCCCCGCTCAGAATGTGCCGCACGGCCCCCAGCGCCGTTTTACTGTCGTCTATGACCAGAATGAGATGCTGTTTCATGTTTCATCCACAGTCGCCTCATCCGGCGCCTGACTCCGCAGCCGGCGGACAGGGCGCCCGGATTGCCTCTCCCTGGAGCAGCCTCATCCTGAAATTGCTTCAGAAGTCAAGCGGATCGAGACTCCGCCGCGAGGCTGGACAGCCGCAATCCACTTGCGGCGCACATCTCCGGCTTCAGGCGTGAAACCTGCGGGGCAGAACACAGAATCCGGCCGGCAGGTATGTTCAATAACAAGACGCTCTGAAGGGGGAGAGCGTACACAAAGGCTCTGCCCGTCTTTTTTTGTCAGAAACTCTTTCCCCTCCTGCAGGGGAGGAAGATTTCAGGCCATGAAAGAAGTTTTGATAAAGGTTCATTTAAATCATTTCATGTCATGATTCAATACAAAAGAAGCACCTGTTTTTTTGTCTGGTCGTGTTTTGAACTGCCTGCCACAGGCTGTGCTGCCGAAATCCGGCGTATTCCTATTCTTCCTCCAGTTCCCGCGTGTAGCGGCACTTGGGATTGGGGCAGGCGATGTGGCGGCCCTTTGCGCGGGTGTTCTTGATCACCAGCAGGGGGGAATCACATTCCGGGCAATGCTCGTTGACCGGCCAGTCCCAAAGGGCATAGTCGCACTGGGGATACTGATCACAGGAATAGAATATCTTGCCGCGTCTGGAACTTTTTTCCACCAGAGTCCCTTTCCCGCATCCGGGGCAGGGCACTCCTGTGGAAAAGGGCGCGGCATAGGTGCATTTGGGGTAGTTGGCGCAGCTCAGGAAGCGGCTGCCGGTGTGGGACTTCTTGAGCACCACGTCGCCGCCGCACTGGGGGCATTTGCCGACCACCTCATAGGTCGGGGTCTGTTTTTCCTCAATCCGGATCGCGCCCTTCTCGTCACGGGAAAAGTTCGTGGTGTAACGGCATTCCGGATATCCCGTGCAGGCCAGAAATTCTCCGCTCTTGCCGAATTTGACCACCAGGGGCTTGCCGCATCTGGGGCAGGGCACGTCCGTGGTCAGGCCGCCCTTGACCGGAGCCATGTTCTGAGCCGCCGCGCTCAGCGCCGGGTTGAAGTCCCTGGTAAAATCCCTGAGCAGGCCCACCCAGCCGAGCTTGCCGTCCGCCACCTTGTCCAGATTGTCTTCCATGCCTGCGGTAAAGCCCACATCCATGAGCGAGGGGAAGTGATCGCGCAGTTGGGCGCAGACCACATTGCCGAGATCCGTGGGCACGAAGCGCTTGTCCTCCAGACGCACGTATTCCCGATCCTGAATGGTGGAGATGATCGTGGCGTAGGTGGACGGCCGGCCGATGCCCCGTTCTTCCAGCTCCTTGACCAGCGACGCTTCCGTATAGCGCGGGGCCGGCTGGGTGAATTTCTGTTCCCTGGTCAGTTTGAGCAGCTTGAGTTCCTCGCCCTGTCTGAGGGGAGGAAGCGCGTCTTCCTCCTCGTCGGCGGGACGCGGCAGTGCTGCAAGCCAGCCCGGAAAGAGCAGCCTTTCGCCTCTGGCCCGCCACTGGGCGGGGCCGCAGGTGATCAGGGCGACGGTGTCGTGGAATCTGGCCGCGGCCATCTGCGACGCCACGAAACGGGACCAGATCAGGCCGTACAGCCGGAACTGTTCGGGGGTAAGGAACTCCCTGATCTCCTCCGGCGTCAGCGTGACATCGACGGGACGGATGGCTTCATGCGCGTCCTGCGCGCCCGCCTTGCCCTTGAACACGCGGCCCTTGCCGCCCGGAGCGAGAAAGTCCCTGCCGAAGCGCTCCTCAATATAGGATGTGGCGGCGGCGCGGGCCTCGTCCGCGATGCGGACGGAGTCGGTACGCATGTAGGTAATCAGCGCCGTCGTGCCGCGTTCGCCCAGTTCAATGCCTTCGTACAGGCGCTGGGCCGTGGACATGGTGCGCTTGGCCGAAAAGCCGATCCTCTGGTTGGCCGTCTGCTGGAGGGTGGACGTGGTGAAGGGGGGCAGGGGATTGCGGGCGCGTTCCTTTTCCTCCACGGAATCGACCACAAAGGGCTTGCCCTGCATGGCTCTTTCCAGTTCTTCCGCCGCTTCGGCGTTGGGAACCACCGCCTTCCTGCCCTTGGTTTTCAGCAGTTCGGCCTTGAAGGGCGGAGGTACGGAGCCTTCCAGCACGGCGCGGAACAGCCAGTATTCCTCCGGCTTGAAGGCCTGGCGTTCCTCCTCCCGTTCCACGATGAGGCGAAGCGCCACGGACTGCACGCGTCCGGCGGAAATGCCCCGCTTGACCGTCTTCCACAGCAGGGGGGAAATCTTGTAGCCGACCAGGCGATCCAGCACGCGGCGCGCCTGCTGCGCCTCGAACAGGTCGGGATTGATGTCGCGCGGGTGTTCCAGCGCTTCCTTCACCGCGCGGGAGGTGATTTCGTTGAACTGGATGCGCTTGATGTCCCTGGCTTTATCCTTGATCACCTGCGCGATGTGCCAGGCAATGGCCTCGCCTTCACGGTCCGGGTCGGGCGCGAGATACACCGTATCAGCCCTGGACGCGGCCTCCTGAAGATCATGGACGACCTTTTCCTTGCCCTGGATGGTCTGATAGCGCGGCGCGAAGTCATGATCCTCATCCACGCCGATTTCCTTGGTAGGCAGGTCGCGGATATGTCCCACGCTGGCCTGCACCATGTATTTGCCGCCCAGAAATTTCTTGATGGTCTTCACCTTGGCCGGTGATTCCACGATAATCAGATCCTTGCCCATTCCTGTCCGCCCGGAAGAAATTGAAGATGCCGCCGCGCCCCGTGCGAATGTTTCAATCCGCAGTCGGGAATCGCCGCAGTAAAGGAATCGCTGATTAAAGCGTTTCCCGCGGCCTTGCGGAGCAAGACCGCCCGCAAGTCGTGAAGAGGAAAAATTTATTTTCCCGTTAAATGAACGACTTGGCGTGCCTTTCCCAAAGAGGCAAGAACCTCTTTGGGCATGGAGCCGATTTATTCTGTGAATAAATCAGCGGTTCCCAAAAACGGAGATGCGCGGAAGGAAGATACGTTAAACATCCGTTCCGTCAAGGGGCGGAGGCATCCGGAACGGAAAGAAGGCATTCGGAAATCTGTGTCTGTATCTTGATCTCGACCCCTTCCGGTGGGGGGAAAGGGATTGACAAAACGGCAGGGCCGATGAAATCCTTTTCGCGTCTTCCTTCGAGAGCGGAGCCTCACCGGATTTCTGACTGCAAAGAGAGCCGATTCATGAAGAGCGCCTGTTACAGCATCATTCCCGCCCGTTACGCGTCGACCCGTCTGCCGGGCAAGCCGCTGGCGGATATCTGCGGCAAGCCCATGATCTGGCATGTGGCCATGCGGGCCATGCGTTGCGCCGCGCTCCGGGGCGTATGGATTGCCACGGATGATGAACGCATAGCGGAGGCAGCCCGCGCGCTGGATCTGCCCTGCGTCATGACGGCGGCGGATCATCCCAGCGGCACGGATCGCGTGCGCGAGGCGGCGAACAGGCTGGGACTTCCGCAGGATGCCGTCGTCGTCAACATTCAGGGGGATGAACCCCTGCTTGAGCCGGCCATGCTGGACGAACTGCTTGCCCCCTTTGCCGATGATGGCGTACAATGCGCCACGCTGGCCACTCCTCTGGAGCCTGCGGCCGACGCGGCGCTCATAGCTTCACCGAATCAGGTCAAGGTCGTGACGGATCTGGCCGGGGATGCCCTGTATTTCTCCCGTGCGCCCGTCCCATACCCGCGTGACGGCACGGCGTCCCGCTATCTCGGCCATGTGGGCATCTATGCCTTCCGGCGGCGGGTGCTGGAGCGCATGAGCGCACTGCCGTCCAGTCCCCTGGAACTGCTGGAAAAGCTGGAACAACTGCGCCTTCTGGAAAACGGCATTCCCATGCGGGTCGTCGTGACTTCGTTCCGCACCTGCGGCGTGGACACTCCGGAGGATCTGGAGGCCGTCCGAGCCGTTCTTGCCCGTCAACCCGGCTGATTTCCCCTGAAACCGCAACCCGGAACATCATTATGTCTCAGCTTGCCACCGCCCGGCGTCAGCTCTCTTCCATCAAGTCGCTCATCCGGCAGGAAAAATTTCTTTCCGCCGTTCAGACCTTGCGCGACGCCGTGATTACGGTATTTCGCGAACCGCTCATGAAGGCGGAAAAAGAGGAATTCGAGCGCCTGATTTCCGATGCCTCCTACCATATCGTCTGTGATCCGCATGTTCGCAAGGCCGCCGCGCTTGAACTCAAATATGTGCCGGGAAAGGAGCGCGAGTTTCTGGACGGACTCAACATGCTTCTGGAAACATTTGACGGGCAGTTTCAGGACGAGGCCCGGGAAAGTGCCCGCCTGCTGGAAGAAAAGAGGCGGCAGGAGCTGGAGCGCGGACAGCAGAAACTTGACGCCGGACAGGTGGACGCCGCGCGCGCCGTGTTTTCGATTCTGGCGCGGGAAAATCAGGAAAATTATGAACTCCGGGTTGACATAGGCGAACGGTTTCTGCGGGCCGGGGAATATGAAGACGCGGTACAGTACCTGGGCGAGGCCCTGGAAGGCATGCCCGGCGCGGCTCACATCTACAACAGTCTGGCCGTGGCCCAGCGCAGAATGGGCAGGTATGCCGACGCGGAACAGAGCTATATCAAGGCCGCGCAGGGAGGATACAGGGATTCCCATCTCTTCTTCAATATGGGACGCCTGTATGTGGACTGGAAAAAATGGGACAAGGCGGTAAAGGCCGCCCAGGGCGCCCTGCAGTTGGATCCCGATTTCGCGGAAGCGCGAAAACTCATGGCGTACGCCGAAAAAATGAGAGACAGGGGTCTGTAGGGGCTTCTTGTTCTGAAGGAAACGCCGATTGAGGCGTTTTCCGAAGTAAAGACGGGAGACGCCCGCAGGAGATATAATATGTTCAAGAATATCGTGATTGCCGTGCTCGCGGCCTGCTGCATTTTTCTGGTGGTGAACCAGCGCATGGAACGCGCCGCCCGGGGTGAGGAGGAAATCAGCCCCGCGGAATACGGCGGCCTGGCCGCGCTGAGGGACGTGATTCCCGCTGAGGAATATCGGGCAAAGGTTCTGCCCCTGCTTCAGGAAGCGCTCAAGGACGGGAAGATGACCCGGGATCAGCTTGCCGCGCTGGGAGCGAAACTGGGGGATCTCGGAACACAGACGCTTGCCGCTGTGGAAAGAGAGCGCCCGCAGGACAAGTTCGTCAAGGCCTGGAACGATGCCCTGACCGGAGCGAAGGAAGGCGCGGCGGACTTCGGCGCGTCGTTCAGCCGTCAGATGAATGAAGCCATGCGCGAGCTTGGCGAAACATGGAACAGCATGACCCGGAAAGACGCGCCCGCGCCGGAACAGAAGCCCGGCACGGGACAGGGAGAAGTTGCGTTATAGCGTCAGCAGGCGGCCGAGCGAGGGAATGACATCCTTCACGCCGGAATGCCGCAGACAGGCCCACAGAGTGGCCTGATTGCTGGTAATGACCGGCAGCCCCCAGTCTGTCTCCAGCAGAGGGATGATATCCAGCACATTGAGTCCTGTGCAGCTGATGAACAGGCTGTCCGCTCCGTCGCGCGGCAAAGGCTTGACCTTCTGAAAAACATAGTGCGGTTCGATATCGGTAATGGACTGGTTGACATAATCGTTGCCCATGCCGGAAATGAAACGTACCTGAAGGCCGTTGTTTTCCAGAAAGACTTTTTCCGCCTCGTTGGTGTCGTCGGGATAGGGCGTGATGACGACCGGGCGGGAAACGCCGAGTGCCTGAAAGGCTTCAAGCACCGCTGTGGAAGTGGTAAGACAGGGATCGCCCGTGATCGCTTCCATTCTTGTGATAAGCTCACGGTCGAAGCCGGGGCCGCCGATCAGACTGCCTGAAGTGCAGCCGAACATGATGACATCATGTCTGTAACGCCGATAGACCTCACAGGCGTTTTCCAGATGAGCCACCATATCCAGCAGTCCCTGCGGCGAGGGAATGGTAAAGGGCAGACGGGATGTGGCCACGGCCACGCCTGCCGGAAGAAAGCGGTGAAAGTCCATTTCCATGTTGGGGCCGGAACCGGGGGCCAGAAGGCCGATATGAGCGCGCCAGGAATACATGACAGATCCTTGTTGGAGGTCGCTCCGCGTAGAGTTTGCTGAAAATATCCTTGACCGTCGGAGGCGCGGGCGCAGCAAGCTATGAAGCGACTATCCCCGCCGCATGGCAAGGCATC
>UMHC01001659.1_pt1 | contig 23511 bp, 17 predicted proteins | sample 1965381 | NCBI WGS metagenome assembly UMHC01 (sample SAMEA4836083, study PRJEB28245) | human gut metagenome | biome: gut microbiome; material: fecal sample | place: Denmark | collected 2008 | reverse complement strand
ACGCCGTGTTTACTTGAGGGCCTGGGGCAGCCATGTGACAATGGCCGGGAAGAGGATAATCAGCAGCACGCCCACGACCTGGCATCCGATATACTGGAACATGCCCTTGTAGATGTCGGTGATTTTCCAGTGCGGCAGCGCGCCTTTGATATAGTAGGCCGAAAGCGCCACGGGGGGCGAAAGCCAGGAAGTCTGGAGCGTGACCGCCACCAGCATGCAGTACCACAGCTTGTCATAGCCCATGGCGTCCACCACGGGCAGGGTCAGGGGCACCAGGATGAGGATGATGGGAATCCACTCCATGGCCCAGCCCATGAAGAAGATGATGATCAGAATGATTGCCAGCATGACCATGGGCGAAAGATGCATGGAAAGCAACTGGTTCGAGATGAAGGTCGCCCCGCCAAGACGGGAGAACACCGCGCCGAAGAAGTTGCAGGACGCGATCATGATCAGGATCATGGCGGACATCTTGGCCGTGCTGTACAGGGCCTTTGCCAGCGCCTTCAGGCTGAACTTGCCGTAGGCGATGACCATGACGATTGCGGCGAACGCGCCGCAGGCAGAGGCTTCGGTGGGCGAGGCGATGCCGAACATGATGCTGCCGAGTACGGAAAAAATGAGAACAAGCAGCGGAATGGCGCCGACGAACAGCTCTTTCAGCACTTCCGCAAGGCTGTGCGGACGCAGTTCCGGGGGCAGGGGCGGGCCGTACTTGGGCCAGATGGCGCATTTGATCAGGGAGTAGCCGATATACAGGGTGGCCAGCAGCAGGCCGGGAATCACGGCGGAGATGAAAAGGTCGGTAACAGGCACGCCGACGATGGGGCCGAGGATCACCAGCATGATGCTGGGCGGGATGAGGATGCCCAGTGTGCCGGACGCGGCGATGGAACCCGCGCCCATCCGAATGTCGTAGCCGCCCTTGCGCATGGTCGGTTCGGCCATGACGCACAGCAGGTTGACCGAGGAACCCACGATGCCCGTGGCGGCGGCGAAAATGGTGCCGGTGGAAATGACCGCCATGTACAGCGAGCCGGGCAGACGCGCAAAAAGTTTCTGAAAGGCGGAAAACAGGCGTTCCATAAGGCCCGCCCCTTCCAGCAGATAGCCCATGACCAGGAAGAAGGGAATGGCCACCTGCACGGTATCGCTCATGACCTGATAGAACTGCACGGTCAGCAGGTAGAAGACAAGCTTCCCGATGCCCAGAAAACCGAACAGCAGTCCGGCAAAGAGCATGGTATAGGCAATGGGGAAGCCAAAGCAGAACAGCCCGAACATCCCGGCGAGGGACAGCATGGCAAGCAATTCATTATGCGACATGGAAGGCGCTCCCTATATCTCCGGTTTGCAGTCTGACGCGGTGAATTCCATGGTGTCCTCGTCGGGGCAGGTGTGCCAGAGATCCACGTTCGTTCTGTAGCGGTATACGCACTTGAGCAGTTCGGAAACGCCCTGGGACATGGTAAGCACGCAGTAGAGGGGAATGGCGAATTTCACCGGCCAGATGATGGGCATCCAGCTGCTCTGGGGAGAAACCTCATTCTGCATGTATGACTTGGCGAAATAGGCCCATGCAATTTCGAGAAACAGAATATGCGCGGGAAAGAAGAGTACGATATAGTGGATGATATCGCTGAGCGCCTTGCGGCGGACGGACCAGTTGTGGTAAAAGAAGTCCGTGCGCACATGCCCCCCGTCCCGCAGGCAGTACGGCGAGGCCAGCATGAACATGACGCCGAACAGCATGACCATCAGATCCGCCGCCCATATGGTCGGCTGGACGAAGAAGTAGCGCATGATCACTTCGTACATGAGGCTGAAGATCATGGGGATGCACAGCCATGCCGCCGCCTTGCCGATCCGTATGCTGATATTGTCCAGAACTGTTATGGTTTTGATGACGCCCGGCGGAACCTGGGCCATTGCCTTTTCATATGCCGATTGCATACACGCCCCCGTGTGGCCGGAAGGGAAAGCCGCCCTCAGTCTCTCCTTTCCGGCCGGAAAGAATGTTGGGGAGCCTTGCGGCTCCCGAAGCGGATGCCCTACTTGTAGTCGGTGATCAGGCCGTCTTCCATGGCGGTCTTGGCCATCATGTAATACAGGCCGTTGCAGCGCATTTCATACGGCACGGTCATTTTCGCCCAGGCAATCTGGGAGTCCATGACCTTCTTGAAGAAGGCGTTGGAATCCGCGTACTTCTGGAAGACCTTGCGGGCGGACTTCATGAAGGCCGGATAGTATTCGGCCGGGGTTTCCTCAATGATCACGCCGCGGTTTTTCACCAGATCCTGAAGGGCTTCGGAGTTGGCCTTCACGTTGATCATCATCTGATCCATCACGCAGGCTTTCATGCTGATGTTGATGATGGCGCGCAGATGTTCGGGGAGCTTGTCATACCAGGTTTTGTTGATGTACACGTCGCCGATGGAGATGGCCTGATGCAGGCCCTGGAGGTAATAGTGCTTCCAGATCTGGTCGAGTCCCATGACGATGTCTTCGGCCGGTCCGATCCATTCGGAGGCGTCGATGGCGCCGCGCTGGGCGGAGGGTATGATGTCCGGCCCGGACAGGCCCACCACGGGCATGCCCATATCCAGGAAGATTTCGGTCGGCACGCCGGGAGGGGCGCGGAAGGTGAGCTTGTTGATTTCCAGCAGGGAATTATAGCGCTTGTGGAACCAGCCGAAACTTTCCGGTCCCATGGGCAGCACGGGGAACGCCACCAGGTTCATCTTGCAGGCGTCCTGATAGAATTCGTTCAGCAGCTTGAGGCCGTCGCCCTCCCACATCCAGGAAAGCTGGCTCAACTGGTCGAGACCGTAACCCAGGCCGGCGCAGGGGGCGGAGAACAGCGTCCCGGCCGGATGCTTGCCGGAAGCCCAGTGCGTCCAGCACATGCCGCCGTTGATGAGGTCTTCGCTGACGGCATCAAAGATTTCAAAGCTCTTGACGATGGCGCCTTCTCCGAACAGTTCCACGCTGATTTCGCCGCCGGACAGTTTTTCAATGTTGTCCTTCATCCGCTCAAGGGTCTTGAAGTACAGCGATGACGTCGCCAGAGCGGTCTGGATCTTCAGCTCATACTTCGCCGCCTGCGCCGGGACGCTCAGGACGCCGACAGCCATGCACATGGACAGCAAAAACACTCCGAGTCTCTTCATGAAAGCCTCCTTGACACAACACACACAAAAAACACCTTGACGCCGGTATATTCATTCCGACCGTGCGGAACAAATATCAAGAGTGAGGCAGCCTGTCCGCGCTAGAATATGTTGCTCCGGAGCTATACGCCGCAAGTGAATTGCGGCTGCTCCGACGTCGCGGCGGAGTCTCGCTTCGCTCGACTCCGGGAGCATTTTCAAAGTGAAAATGCTCTAAAAATGTTCCCGAATCAGAGCTTCCAACTGATCCGCCGTGGCCTGGCGCGGGTTGTTGTCCATGAGCCGGGCCGAAGCGGCGGCCCGCTCGGCGATGCCGCGGATATCCTCCTCCTTCACGCCGTATGCCTTGAGGCCCGGCTCGATATCCACGTCACGCATCAGTTTCGTGAAGCCCTCCACCGCCATTTCGGCGGCTTCGAACACATTTTTTCCTCTGGTGTCACAGCCAAGTATTTCCGCTATTTCCCCGTATTTTTCCGGAGCGGCGTGACAGTTGAACGCGATGCCCATGGGGGCGCAGGCCGCCATGAGAAGACCGTGCGGGAGATGATAGGTCGCGGGTACGGCCATGCCGATGGCATGAATGACGCCGTTCTGGGTATTGGAAAAACCCATGCCGCAGATGGAAGAGGCATACAGCATGGCTTCACGCGCCTGGGGATTTCTGCCGTTGGTGTATGCCTGACGCAGATTGCCGGAGATCATCAGCATGGCATGGAGATCGGGACCTTCGGTAAAGGGGGTCGCGCTCAGGTTCACATAGGATTCCATGGCGTGGACAAAGGCGTCCAGCCCTGTATAGGCAGTGTATCTGGGCGGCAGGCTCAGCGTCAGAGCCGGATCGAGCAGAACCGTCCTTGCATACAGATGGTCGCTGACAATGCCGATTTTGGAATTGGAAACGGCGTCCGCGATAACGCTGATGGAAGTCATTTCACTACCGGTTCCCGCTGTTGTGGGGATCATGATGGTAGGCATGCACGGACCGGGAACCTTATGCATGCCGAAGTATTTTGCAATCGGGCCGGGATGGCAGGCGCGGAGCGCCGCCGCCTTGGTGCTGTCCATTGCGCTTCCGCCGCCGAGTCCGATCAATACCGTCGCATTGAATTCACCTATTGCTGCAACGCACTCTTCAATGGATTCAGGCGTGGGGTCAAGAACAACATCACCCCATACATTAACAGGGATGTCAGCCTTTTTTAATGCGTCTTCAACAGGTTTGTGCATGCCGTTTGCGACAAGTCCCCTGTCTGTAATGATAAGAACGCGCGGCTCACCAAAGCGTTTTACTTCTTCGGGAAGAAGATCAACGGCTCCGAATCCATACACGATGCGACTGATCGTCTGAAATACAGAAGGCATGACACACTGTCCTGTTGAGGTTAATATTTCCTTGTTATTAAAATACCATTTGACGATTTTTATTCTATAGCAATTGCTACAGACGGCTACTTAAAAAAATTTTATCAACTTGCCTGGAAACACGGCAGGGAAAGGCGGCTGCGGCGGGCCGCGCCATGGAAATCGAAAATCCCGCGGACAGCTCATTTCGTCGTTGAAATGCGCTCCGGAGCCGGACAGGGCGAGGTTCAGCCCTGCACTCCCTGTCCGTCGCCGCCGCAGGCGGATTGCGGCGTGAGGCCCCGGCTTCATGCCCGAACCCGCGGGTGGGAACACGGCGCCTGTCCGGCAGAGTTGCTCAACCGCAAAGCGTTCCGGAATGTTTGTGATGCGCGGCACGAGGCCCCTCGCGCCTTCATATGTTCAGCAGCCCGGAGGGACGATATGGAACTGCTGTATTACGCGGTCATCGCGCTGGCCTGGACGGTGGGCGGTTTCATCTCCGGCGTCACATCCATGGGCTGTTCGCTGATTGCCATGCCCGTGCTGACTCTGGTCATGAGCCCGGACAGGGCCATTCTGATCAGTTGCGTCTGCGGCGGCGTCATCCCGGCTCTGCTTGTCCCGCTGCATCACCGGGGCATTATCCTCAGGGAACTGCTGCTTCTGCTGGGAGCCAGCCTGCCCGGAAGCGCCGCCGGAGTGCTGATTTTCGAACAGGTTCCCGCCGCATGGCTGAACATCGCGCTCGGCTTCGCTCTGGCCGGCTTTGTGATCTGGCAGGCGCACGGCGCAGGAGTGGGGCTGCGGCTTCGCAGGTACGGGCCGGCTTCCCTTCTGGCGGGTTTTCTCGGCGGGGCGGCCAACGCGCTGACCGGCATGCCCGGTTCAGTCCTGGGCGTCTATGCCACGCTGCGCACGTGGTCGAAGGAGAACATGCTGTCCATGCAGAGCGCCTTTTTTGCGCTCAGCGCACTGCTGACGATTTCAATCCAGTGGAGTCGCGGCCTGTATTCCCCGTCGATCCTGTTTGACATCGCCTGTTCCCTCCCCGGCGCGGCGCTGGGCATCCTTGCGAGCATTCCCGCGCAGAGGCTCATTAACCGGAGGAGCTGCCGGAGGCTTCTGCTCGTTCTTCTGGGGCTGTCGGCGGTCACGCTCTTCTGCCGGGGCATGGCCATGCGCTGAGCAGCGGGGAGGGTTCAGCCCCAGACTGCCCGTATGCACTGCGCCGCTCCGATGACAAGACAGAGAAGGCCGATGGCTTTTTTCAGAATATGCGCGGGGATGTGAGGCGCGAGGCGGTTGCCCGCAACCAGCCCCAGCGCGATGGGAATGGCCACCGGGAGCAGAAGGGAAAAGTCGATATGCCCGCGCAGCAGATTCCCCGCCGACCCCGCCACGGATGTGGCAATCTGGAAGGGCATGCCCGTGACCACGGCGGGAAAGGCGGGCATGCCCAGGGCGATCAGCAGGGGAATGGACAGCACGGGGCCTCCCGCGCCGGTAAGCCCCGCCGCCAGCCCGGCTCCCGCGCCCACGGCGGCGATGATGAGGGAACGGCGCGGTGAGGCGTTGACATTGATGCCGGAGAATGCCCGCCATGCATGCAGCGCGCTGACGCCCGCCAGAATGATGATGCAGCCCAGCAGAAAGAGCAGCAGAGAGGCGGGAAAGCAGGCATTGAGCCAGGCTCCGGCAAAGGTGAAGGGCAGCCCTCCGAGGCAGAGAGGCATCCAGTTTTTCCGCTCCAGAACGCCCATGGCACGGAAATTGAGCGTGCCGATGACGCCGGTAAGCAGAAAGGAGGCCAGCGCCGTGGCCATGGCCGCATGCGGAGACGCCTTTGCAAGAAGGATAATGGCCGGAATGGCGAGAATGCCTCCCATGCCGGTAAGACCGACAATGACGCCGATGACTATGGAAAGCAGAAAAAGCAGCAGCATGAGAGACTCCGTGGAAAGAACGCCGTGCCGTCGGGGCGGTTCAGTTTTTCCGGACGAGGATCACGAGAGCGATGCCCGCCAGGATGACGGCCGACGATACGGCGATGCGCGGCGTCACTGCTTCTCCGAGAAGCGGCAGGGCGGCCGCCGTCGTAATCAGCGGCACGCTGAGCTGGACCGCCGCCGCGCCGGCATAGGTGTAGCGCGGCATCACCGCATACCAGACCGCATAGCCCAGAGCCGAGGCCAGGCCTCCCGCGGCCAGCGCCAGCATGACGCCCATGGCGGTCAGGCCGGCCGGGAGTTCCCCCGACGCAGGCGCATCCGCCGCGAAAATGCAGAGCTGCACGGCGAATACCACGGGCACGCCGCGCAGAAAATTGCCCGCCGTATCCCGCAGGGGATGTTCCGAATTTTTGCCGAGAATGGAGTACATGCCCCATGATGCTCCGGAAAGGAACATCAGCGCGGAGCCGGAAGGCGACGGAGCGGAAAGACCGGGCATGAGCAGAAAGAACAGTCCGGCCAGAGCAAGGAGCAGCCCGGCGCCGAGCCGGAGCGTGAAGGCTTCTCCGTGTGCGAGCCCCCAGGCGACCATGATGCCGGGCACGGCCGCGGCGATGATCAGCGTGCCCACGGCGGCAGGCAGATCCTGATAGGCCAGGGAAAAGAAAATCATGTAGGCTGCCAGAGCAAGAGCGGAAAGCCAGCTGCCTCCGGGCGGGGCGGGCGTGCGCTTCGCACGGACGAGCAGCCACAGCACGGCCGCTCCGGAACTCATTCTGAGGCAGACGTAGAACAGGGGAGGCATGCCTTCCTCCAGAAGCGCCATGCGGTTGAGCAGGGAATTTCCGGCGAAAAGCGTCATGGCGAAGAGCGTGGCCCACAGGACAGGGGCGGTGATTCCGGATACGCGCATGGCGTGCCTCCCTTCGGGGATGAAATGCGTTCTGGGCGTGCGAGGAGGAAAACATGCCCGGTCTTTCGCCCGGAAGAGCCGTCACCGGAATGCGGGACAGCCGTTCAGACGGCCGGACGGACAGGCATTTGCGGAAACATATCCGCGCCGGAAGGACCGGAGAACCTTTCAGATCATGTTGCGGAGCGCTAGGAATCCCGTTTCCGTATTTTGCGGAAAATGGTGCTGCGGTTGAGCATGAACAGCTTGGAAACCTTGGGAACCGAGCCGTGGTACTTGATGGCCCGGATCAGGAAATCCCGTTCAACGTCCGCCATGATTTCGCGCAGCGGCCTGCCGCCGTTGAAGTCCTCATTGGCAAAGGGCAGGGAGCTTTCCTCTCCCGGAATGGAGGAGGGCAGATCGCGCGGGGATATCTGCGTGCCCTTGGCGGTAATGACCAGAGTATGCACGACGTTCTGCAGTTCCCGCACGTTGCCCGGCCAGTTGTAGCGTTCCAGACTGTCCAGGGCGGAAGGCATGAAGGTCAGTCGCTTGTGATATCTGGCGCAGTAACGCTCCAGAAAGGCCATGGCCATGGGACGGATGGCGTCGGCCCGTTCCCGCAGGGGAGGTACGACCACGCTTGCGACATTGAGGCGGTAGAAGAGATCGCGGCGGAAGGTGCCCTTTTCCGCGCACTCGGCCAGATCCCGGTTGGTGGCGGCGATGACGCGCACGTCCGTGCGGCAGGCCCTTGTCCCGCCCACACGGACAAATTCCCCATCCTGCAGCACACGCAGCAGACGGGTCTGCATGGGCATGGACAGTTCGCCCACCTCGTCGAGGAACACCGTGCCGCCCCTGGCCTGCTCGAAGTAGCCCGCCTTGCCCTTCTGCGAGGCACCGGTAAAGGAACCGGGTTCATAGCCGAACATTTCCGCCTCAATGAGCGATTCGGAAATGCCGCCGCAGTCAATCTTGAGAAAGGGGCCGTCCTTGCGGGGGCTGATGTTGTGCGCGTGACGGGCAAATACGTCCTTGCCCACGCCTGTTTCTCCCAGCAGCAGGAGCGTGGCGTCCGTTGCGGCCACCTGGGAGATGAAGCGCATGACCCCGTGCATGGCCGAACTTTCGATGATGGGCTGGGCGGAACGCTGCTGTTCCTCCTCAATCTGCGTGTAGCTGGCCTGAATCTGCCGGATCTGGCGGTGCTGTTCGTCGAGCTTGTCGCGCATGGCGTCCAGCATGGTGATATCGCGCGCAAAGGTGCATACCAGACTGATGCTGCCGTTTTTGTCAAAAACGGGGATGCCGCTCAGCATGAGTTTTTTGCCGTTGCGCAGGGTCTGCACGCGGGAAACCGGTTTGCCTTCGCGCACGATTTCCGGATTCAGAATCAGATCAAAACCGCCTTCGGCGACAATGTCGCGCACCTGTCTGCCGCGCAGCTCTCCGAGCGTAAAGCCGGTGAGCTGTTCATAAATGCGATTCACAAACAGGGTGGTGCCGTCCACATCGGAGATAAACACGCCATCGGGCATGGCATTCAGGATATCTTCCATCTGGGCGGAAATGATATTGCGTTCCGACTTTGGCATGGGAGATGACTATTGTTTTAAATTGCGGACTTTGCAAGGCCATACCCGGAGGCTAATGCGCCCTTTCAAAACGCTCGCCGAGTATGGCTGCGGCGGTATCCTGCAGCCGGGCGAAAAGCTCCGTATCAAGCTGCACGTCGCCCATGGGCGGGGTTCGATCGAGAAAGACGTATTTCTGCGTTCCCAGCCGGTGGTAGGGAAGCAGTTCATACCGCACATGCTCTCCGAAGGGTTTCAGAAATTCGGCAATGCCGCGCACGGCCTCCGGCGTGTCATTGAAGCCCGGCACGACGGGCGTGCGCGCCAGTATGACGCGGCTGTCATCCAGAGCGGCAAGCCGCGCGAAGTTTTCAAGAATGCGTTCGTTGGGTTGAGACGTCTGTGCCCTGTGCGTATCGGAATCCATGTGCTTGATATCGAAAAGCACATAGGAAAGCAGGGGAGAGGCTTCTTCCAGCGTTTCCCAGGGGACGAGTCCGCAGGTTTCCACCGCGGCGCGCAGGCGGCGGCGCTTCGCCTCGCGCAGCAGCGCAAGGGCGAAATCGCGGTGAAACAGCGGTTCTCCGCCGGAAATGGTCAACCCTCCCCGCGAACGGGCATAGAAGAACGCGTCCTGTTCAACCTTTGCCAGCACTTCATCCACGCTCTGCTCGGTGCCGTACACCAGCAGGCCCTGGGCGGGACAGGCCCGGGCACAGGGGAAATCGCAGCCTTCGCATTTCGAGCGGTCGACGGTCGCGCGGTTTTCCGGCGAGGGGACGATAGCGCCGCGCGGGCAGGCCTCAATGCAGTGACGGCATTTGTCCAGACCGAGGCAGCGTCCGGTGTTGACCGCAAGCTCCGGCCCGGAGTTCTGGGATTCCGGATTGCTGCACCAGCGGCAGCGCAGCGGACAGCCCTTGCTGAACACGATGGTGCGGATGCCGGGGCCGTCATGTACGGAATATTTCTGGATATTGAAAATGACGCCCCGCGTCTTCCTGTCTTCAAACATGCCCATGGCGTTTCCCCCGGAGCTGGAGCATTTGAACCCTCTGTTGCAGAATAGTGTTGAACATAACCTTGACCGCCGGAGGCACGCCGCGTCAGCGGCGTATGGAGCGACGACCCCCCGCCGCATGGTCATGCGGCATGGAGGGGGCGGGGGGCGGTCAAATGTCATGCGGAGCGGAGCCTTCGGGCGGCGGAGCCGCACGAAGGCGCAAGCGAGCCGGCCGTGGATACCTGTTGCCTTATCTCTGCTGTCGCCATTCGTAAGGCTCCGTGCGTCGCCTGATGACTGCCGCTCGCCCGTGTGGAACGCGGGCTGCCTTTGCGGCAACGAATGTTGCCGTCCATGCCGCAGCAAAGGCACACATTGCGCACAACGCCATCAACACGGTTCTACAATAGAGCCCATCTGAACTCTCTGTTAACGTTTGTGGCTGCAATACCGCAATTAACCTGCGGAAGCAGCGCGCTGCGCTCGCGTCTCCGGCGGTTAAAGGAGCATGCTTCTCTTTATCAACCGTAAACTTGGACAGAACCTCTCGAAAAAAAACTGAAGAGGGAGGCAAGAGCCTTCTGAAAGGCTCTTGCCGGTTCGGATGCAGATTACATGGCTTCGTGATCGGTGCGCGCTATGAGGTCGTTCTGCAGATCGGGGCTGAGATCGACGAAATAGGCGCTGTAACCGGCGATGCGGACAATGAGGTTACGGTACTTCTGCGGGTCGTGCTGGGCGGCTATGAGGGTTTCCTTGTTCAGCACGTTGAACTGTACATGCCACAGCTTCAGGTCGCAGAAGGTACGGATGAAGTCCACCAGCTTTTCCGTGCCCTGATCGCCCTGCACGCATTTGGGGGTGAACTTGATGTTCACCAGGCGGGCGGCACGGGCGCGCATCCCCATGTTCTTGGTGGCCGCGTTGGAAAGCAGCACGGCGGTGGGGCCGTGAACATCCGCGCCGTGCGAGGCGGAAGAGCCGTCGGACAGCGGGAACCATTCGGTGCGGCCGTTGGGCGTGGCGGAAACCACCTTGCCGAAGGGCACATGCGAGGTAAAGGGCACATAGCGTACATCGTTGTTGATGCCCAGATCCTTGCTGTACTTCGCCGCGTATTCCACAGAGATGCGATCCAGCTCCTTGCCGATGGCGTCGGCGTAGGGATCGTTGTTGCCGTAGCAGGGTGCGGACTTCAGCAGGGCGCGCACATCCTCGTAACCTTCAAAGTTGGCATCAATGGCGGCCAGCACCTGATCCATGGTCAGGCGCTTTTCCTCATACACGAACTTCTTGATGGCGGAGAGCGAGTCCACCACCGTGCCCAGCCCCATGAATTCAAAATAGCCCAGATCCACGCCTTCGGGGATGTGCGGCTGGTGCAGATCGATGCAGTGCTTCATGCACAGATCGTGCAGGGCGGACCCCATGGGCTGGGCAAAGTGACGGGCGCGGATCTGGATGATCAGGTACTGCTGGATGAACGCGGTGCGCAGGAACAGCATGTGCTGCTGCCTGTACGCATCCCAGAACTGTTCCCATGTTTCAAACGTGCGGGGATCGCCCGTTTCCACGCCGAGCGCCCGGTCGCCGTACTTTTTCATGCGGCCGTTGCGCAGCGTCATTTCCACGGCGGCGGCAAAGTTGATGTATGCGCCGCCGGAGGTATAGGTGTCGCGGTTGGGCATGCGCGCTTCGGCGCAGCCGGAAACGGCGTAATCAAGCGCCTCTTCAAAGGTTGCGCCCTTGGAGACGTAGAGGGGGATGATTTCCTCGTCGTTGAGCAGTTTGGGGAAGCCCGCGCCGTCCTTGATGGTTTCCGCCACATCCCAGAGGTAGCTTTCCGGCGCGCGGGAATGGATGCGCGCGGCGAGATCCGGGTAGTGCAGCGGGAACTCGCGCTTGGACTTCAGAATGAGGTGGGTCAGTTCATTGGTGGCGTCGCAGCCTTCCGGCGTCTGCCCGCCCACGGTCACGGCCTCCCAGTGGGCGTAACCTTCGTTGAAGGCGCCGCCGGTGGGGGAGATGTACATGTCGATGAACTCGGCCATGCCCACCCACATGCATTCCAGCAGTTCCATGGCCTTTTCCTCGGTAATCTTCCCCTCTTCAAGATCCTTGATATAGTAGGGATAGAAATACTGATCCATGCGGCCGTTGGAAATGGTGGTGCCGGTCTTCTGTTCGATACGGCTGAACATCTGCACGAACCACTGGCTCTGCACAGCCTCGTAAAAGTCACGGGCGGGTTCGGCGGGGACGCGTTCGGCGTTCTCCGCCATGCGCAGCAGTTCCGCCTTGCGTTCGGGGTTCTGTTCCTTCGCGGCCATTTCGCGGGCCAGGGCCGCATGACGGCGCGCCCACAGCACAATGGCGTCGCTTACAATGACGACGGCTTCCAGAAACGGCTTCTTTTCGCACATGTCCCTGGGGCTCATGGGATCAAGCGCGGCCAGTTTTTCCTGCGCCTCACGCTTGATGTCGTTGAAGCCGCGCCGGAGTACCTTTTCATAGTCATGTACCCACTGGATGGACGAGCGGAAGGAAGAGGTTTCGTTGACAATGAAACGGGAGATGAGACCTTCGGGATCGTCGTAGGTCAGCTTGTGTACTTCCGGCGGCAGAGATGCGTTGAGATCCTCATGGTATGTCTTGCCTTTCCAGTAGGGGGCGATTTCCTCCACCACGCGCCTGGCGTCGCCTTCCGTGATGTACGCCGGGGATTGCTGGCGGGTGGGCAGATCGCGTACGGCGATATCCAGAAAGTCTCCGTCCAGTTCGGGGTATAGAATGCCGTAGCGGCCGTCGCATCCGGCGCGGCCGAGCAGGAGCTGATCTTCCTGCACGCAGACGGAGATGTTCTTCGCAATGTGCATCAGGGCCTTGGCCCAGCGCAGAGTAAGATGCTCGCCTTCCGTCTGACGCATTGATTCGGTGAAATACAGCGCGCGCTCGATGTCGATGCGCGGCTTCTGTCCGTCAAAGCGTTCCAGCAGGCGGAACACGCGAGGATGCGTTTTGCGGAAATGGTTTTCCTTTCCCTGAATTTTTTCCTGCAGGCGTTCTTCCTGTGGGGAGAGACAGGGGCATGCGCTGGAGATTGCGTTCATGATCCGACTCCATATTGTTTGCAGTGTTGCAGTGGGCTTCACGTTTTGCGACGGAAGTGCCCCCTCTCTTGCATGAGTCATGCCGATTAATATAATATACTGAATTAAATTGTATTTTGGTATTCCCTCCCATTTGTCGACGACTCTGTTGGAAGCAGCGGCGCGAAGGCGAGTCGCATTTGTGCGACACACTGGGAGAGGGAAGAGCATTTTACCGGAAACAGAGTCGCAGTTTTGCGACTCAAGAGGCTGGCTGTCATGCCGGGAGGGCAGAGCAGAAAAATTAATAATATATTATCCCAAAGAATTATATGAAAGATAAAAGTTTTTCCGAATAGTCGCCATTTTGAGATACAGTCGCAAAAATGCGACCATTTCGAGCCTCCGGAAAAACCTGATTGTATCCTATATGTTGAAATATAAGGATTTTTATATTTTTTTCAAGGCATAACCTGATTGGCATTATTTGTGCAGGAAGGCGCATATATTTCGGCGGCGCAGTCGGAATGCCTCCGCGCTTGGCGAAAGGGAGAGCGACTCCCTTGGCGCGCCGGCTTCCCGCGCCCGGGCGCTGCCCGTATGGCCGGTACGTTCACAACAGGAGACTGGATCATGAAAAACAGCGTTGCCTTCCTTGCCTCCCTTGCCGCCCTGTGCGGCGTTGCCTTCACAAGCCCCGCCCTTGCGGAACGGCCGCTTACCCTGCGCCTTGGGCATCCCATGGCGCCCGGCAATAATGTGACTGTGGGCTATGAGAAGTTCAAGCAGCTTGTGGAAGAGAAAAGCGGCAGAAAAATCAGGATACAGATATTCCCCAATACCCAGTTGGGAAGCGACCGCGTGACCACGGAAGCGGCGCAGGCGGGTACGCTTGACATGTCCAGCTCTTCCACGCCGAACCTGGCTTCTTTTTCCCCCGCCTATATGGTGTTTGATCTGCCCTATGTCACCCGCCCCGAGAACCAGCAGAAGCTGTATGCGGCGCTGGATGAAGGGCCTCTTCGTGACGCTCTGGACAAGGTTGCGGAAAGCATCGGCCTCAAGGCCATCATGTACAGCGAGTTCGGCTATCGCCATTTCGTCACGTCCAGAAAGCCGGTGCATGCCGTGCGCGATCTCATGAATCTCAAGGTGCGCACCACTGACTCCCCGGTGGAAGTTGCCGTGGCCACCGAGCTGGGCATGAACCCCGCGCCCATTGCCTGGGGCGAGACGTATACCGCTCTTCAGCAGGGCACGGTTGACGCCGAGGGCAATACCTTTTCTCTGCTCAATGATGCCAAGCATACGGAAGTGCTGAAACACGCCATCAAGTCCGCCCACAATTATTCCATGCACATCCTGCTGATGAACAAGGCCAGATGGGATTCCCTGACTCCCGAGCAGCAGGGCATCATTACTGAAGCGGCTCGCGAGGCTCTGGCCTGGCAGCGCGCGGAAAGCGTGAAGCTTGAGGCGGCGGCCGAACAGGCGTTCAGGGATCGCGGCATTGAAATCGTCACGCCCACGCCTGAGCAGATGGACGAATTCAAGGCCAAAACACAGCCGGCGTTCGACAAGTTCGCCGGAGAGATTCCCGCGGATCTGCTCAAGCTCCTCCAGGATACGCAGAAGTAGTTTCCGGACGAAAGACGGGGATGCCGGACGTGAGTCCGGCATCCGCAGGCTGCCGACAAAGTCGGCAGCCCCGAAAATCAGGAACAGGTCGCGGCTTTGCCGCGCCGTACGTGAGTGGTTTTCGTGCCTTTCCGTCAAGCCGCCTTGCGGCTTGGACGGCGCAAACACCGCACGGCGGGGTTTGTCATCGGTCTTGAGGAGGCCGGGCCATGTCCGGCCTCCGGAAAATTTCTGTGATACCCTTGAAGGAGGATGTTCATGGCAAACGGACAGCTTGCTTCCAGCCCGCTGCACTGGCTCAACGAAAACTTCGAAAGGATTTTTCTGGTGGCGGGCCTGCTTTCCATCATACTGTTCATTACCTGGCAGGTCATTTACCGCTATATCATCACTCTTTTTATCGAACGGGCGGGAGCCGCCGTATGGACGGAAGAACTTTCCCGCTATGTCTTTATCTGGATTTCCTATCTTGCGCTGTGCGTCGCCATCCGCAAGCGTTCGTCCATCCGCGTGGACATGCTGTATGAAACATTTCCTCCCCGTTTGCAGAGGATGAGCTGGATCGTGGTGGAAACGCTGTTTCTCGCTCTGACCCTGGTCATCGCCTGGTACGGCTGGGGGCAGATCGAGCGCCTGCTGACCTTCCCGCAGTACACCACCGCGCTGCGCATTCCCTTCCTTGTTCCCTATCTGGTTCTGCCTCTCGGGTTCGGGCTCATGAGTCTGCGTCTTGTCCAGAACATCGCGGGCCAGTGCCGGATCTGCGGCATGCATGATTCGCTGGCCGGCTTCGCTGCCGCGGCGCTTATTGCCTCACCCTGCATATGTATCAAGCTGGCGAACGGATACCTTGATCCTCTGCCCTGTCTTTTCGGGTACTTTGTCCTGCTCTGCGCCATCGGAGTGCCCGTGGCCATCAGTCTGGGGCTGGCTACCCTGGCGACCATTCTCTGCGCGGATACCCTGCCCATTGAATATATGGCGCAGGTAAGCTTTACCTCCATCGACAGCTTTCCGATCATGGCCATTCCCTTTTTCATCGCCGCCGGGGTGTTCATGGGCGCGGGCGGACTTTCCCGCCGTCTGCTGGCCCTGGCTGACGAAATCGTGGGCGGCACCTACGGAGGCATGGGGCTGACTGCCATTGTCACCTGCATGTTTTTCGGGGCCATCAGCGGTTCCGGCCCCGCCACGGTGGCCGCCATCGGCGCGCTGACCATTCCGGCCATGGTGGAGCGCGGCTATGATCGCTTTTTCTCCGCCGCCCTTGTGGCCGCCGCCGGGTGTGTGGGCGTGATGATTCCGCCTTCCAATCCCTTTGTCGTCTACGGCGTGTCCTCTCAGGTTTCCATCGGTGATCTGTTCATGAGCGGCATTGTGCCGGGCATCATGACGGGCCTGGTGCTCATGGGCTATTGCTGGTGGTATTCCCGCCGGCGCGGCTGGCGCGGCGAAGTGAAGGAACGCACCCTGAGCAGTCTGGGCGCCGCCGTATGGGAAGCCAAGTGGGCGCTCATGGTGCCGGTGATCGTGCTGGGCGGCATTTACGGCGGCATCATGACTCCCACGGAGGCCGCGGCCATTGCCGCCTTCTACGGGCTTGTGGTCGGTCTGCTGCTCTACCGGGAGATGAACCTGCGGCAGATGTTCGATGCCTGCGTGGAATCATGCGAAACGTCCTCCGTCATTATCGTGCTCATGGCCATGGCCACCCTGTTCGGGAACATCATGACCATCGAGGACGTGCCGGGCACAGTGGCCCGCGCCATTCTGGGACTGACGGAAAACAAGTTCCTCATTCTGCTGCTGATCAACATTCTGCTGCTGTTTGTCGGCACCTTCATGGAAGCCCTGGCCGCCATCGTCATCCTCACGCCCATCCTGCTGCCCGTGGTGACCGGCGTGGGCGTTTCGCCGCTGCATTTCGGCGTGATCATCGTGGTCAACCTTGCCATAGGCTTCATCACTCCGCCTGTGGGCGTCAACCTCTTTGTGGCCAGCGGGGTGGCCAGCGCCCGCATCGAGAGCATCGCCCGTCAGTGCCTGCCCATGCTCGCCCTGATGCTCGTCGTGCTTCTGATCTGCACGTACATCCCCTCCATCCCGCTTTTCCTGGTGCAATAACGCTCCGAAACCCCTCCTTCCAAAAGGATATGCTCCATGAACATCATCGACTTCCGGTTCCGGCCCAACACGCCGGAGATCATAGACGGCATCAGAAACAGCAACATGTTCCGGGCTGCCTGCAAGGCTATCGGCTTTGACGCCCGGCAACCCCAGCCTCTGGATGAGATTGTGGAAGATCTCGATCGTATGGGCGTTGAACTTGGCGTCATCACCGGGCGCGACAGCGAAACGACCTACGGTTCTCCCTCCAACAACGGGAGCGTGCTTTCCTTCTGCCGCGCGTATCCGAACAAGTTTGTCGGGTTCTGGGGAATCGATCCGCACAAGGGCATGGCCGCCGTGCGGGAAATTGTCCGGGCCGTGGAGGAACTGGGCATGAAAGGGGTTGCCGTCGACCCGTACCTGGCCCATATTCCCGCCAGTGAGGCCCGTTTCTATCCGATATACGCCAAGTGCGCGGAACTGGGCGTGCCGGTGTTCATCACCATGGCCCCCCCGCCGCAGGTGCCGGGCGCAATTCTTGAGTATGCCGATCCGCGCGACGTGGATCGCGTGGCCCGGGACTTTCCCGAACTGACGCTGATCATGAGCCACGGCGCGTACCCCTATGTCAACGAATGTCTGTTCGTCTGTCAGCGCAACGCCAACGTGTACATGGATTTTTCGGAATACGAGCGCGCGCCCATGGTTGATGTTTTCGTCCAGGGCATGAACGGCCCCGTTGCCGACAAGGTACTGTTCGCCAGCGCCCATCCTTTCATTGAACTGAAGGATGCGCTGGAGGCCTATGCCCGTTTCGATCTCAGCGAGGAGGTCCGGCGCAAGGTCATGTATGAAAATGCCCGGCGGGTGCTGGGGCTGGGCTGATGGGGGAAGGGAAAGATGATCCGCGAACGGAATAATCTGCGCCGCGTGGTTTTGTCCTCTCTGGTGGGAGCGGTCATTGAGTGGTATGACTTTTTCCTGTACGGCGTAGTGGCCGGGCTGGTGTTCAACAAGCTTTTCTTCCCCGAATTTTCCGAGGGCGTGGGCACCATTCTGGCCTTCGCCACCTTTGCCGTGGGTTTTGTGGCCCGCCCGCTGGGAGGCATGATCTTCGGCCATTTCGGCGACAAGATCGGGCGCAAGAAAATGCTGATTCTCACCCTGCAGATTATGGGGGCATCCACGGTGCTCATCGGCCTGATTCCCTCGTACGAGGTCATCGGCATATGGGCTCCCATCCTGCTGGTGATCTGCCGTCTCGCCCAGGGAATCGGTCTGGGCGGGGAATGGGGCGGCGCGGTGCTCATGACCTTTGAGTCCGCTCCGGCGGGCAGACGCGCCTTTTATGCAAGTCTGCCCCAGATTGGTCTTTCTCTCGGCCTGATGCTGGCTTCCGGCGTGGTGGGAATTTTCTCGCTGCTGCTGTCCGACGAGGCATTCCTGAACTGGGGCTGGAGAGTGGCCTTCATTCTGAGCGCAGCGCTGATTTTCGTGGGGGCGTATATCCGGACATCGGTGCAGGAAACCAGGGACTTTTCCGAAGCCAGAAAGGAAACGGAGCAAATCCGCTATCCCATGCTGGAAGCGTTCAGACGCTACCCCAAGACGCTTGCAGCCTGTGTGGGCGCGCGCTTTGTGGAAGGCATCGCCTTCAATGTGTTCGGCGTCTTTTCCCTTACCTACCTTACCCAGAGCTGCGGGGTGGATCGGACTGTGGCCCTGATGTCGGTGGTAGTGGCCTCGGCCGTCATGGGCAGCTTCATCCCTTTCTGGGGCATGCTCGCCGATCGGGCAGGCAAGGGCCGCATATTCGGCTTCGCCGCGCTGCTGCTGGGGCTGACCGTGTACCCGGTATTCTGGGTTTTTCACAACTATTCAGATAGCCTGGTGCTTATCTTTCTTGCCCTGATTGTGCCTTTCGGCATCATTTATGCGGCTGCATACGCAAGCATGGCCAGTCTCTTTTCCGAAGCGTTCGACGCTTCGGTGCGGTATTCCAGCATTTCCTTCGTCTATCAGTTTTCCGGCATTTTCGCCTCGGGACTGACACCCATGATTGCCACCGTGCTGGTGCAGGCCAATGGAGCCCAGCCCTGGTATCTGTGCGGCTATCTTTGCGCGGCGGGTATACTCAGCGCGCTGTCCACAGTCTGGCTCGGCAGACTGCGGGCTGGCGGCGAGGAGCCGCGCATGGGCGGCTCTTCCGTCGGAGAGGGAACTGTTGGCCTGTCGGAGGAGGAGGCCGTCGGCTCCTGAGAGAAAAAGGCGTCCTGCAACATGCGCCGGGACGCCCGGGGAGCTTTCTGCGATTGGAAAAAGCCGCGGGCCGGAGCATGGATACCGGCCCGCGGCGAGGCTTTCGTGTCTTCCCGTCAAGCCGCTTTGCGGCTGTTCCGGCCCGCAGGTTTCACGCCTGAAGCCGGAACTCTACGCCGCAAGTGAATTGCGGCAACACCGGAAAGGGGGGCGTCGCGGCGGAGTCTCGCTTCGCTTGACGCCGCAGAGCATTTCACTCATGAAATGCTCTGCGGCGTTCCAAGGCGGACATGCTCTCGTGACGGCTGGCCGAGCGGGATGCTTACGGCTTGATGTATGCGAATCCTTCCCGCTGGAGGCGCACCAGTTCCACCACTCCGGCGGGAACAACAGAAGCGCTGTTCCACAGATGTTCGCGGTCGATGCCGAACTTGTTCAGCGCGTTGTTGCAGAGCATGATTTCCAGCCCCTGCCCGGCGAGCTTTTCCCCCTGTTCTGCCAGTTCCCGATCCTCACGGGTGAATCGCTTGACTGCCGGGCCGTTGGCCACCAGAACCATGCGGAAGTCTTCGTTCGGCAGGGCGGCCCTGTAGTTGGCGGCATTGCTGAAGGCGAGGGAGAGGATTTCAGGGGCGTCACTGTCCACATGGAGTACCAGATTGTAGTTCATGCCGTTATCCTTTGTTGAGCCTGACTGTTCAGTATTGATGGCAAACCCCGTTTAAAAATCTTTGAAAGGGAGGGGAGGCTTTCTGAAGAAAGCTTCCCCTCCCCAACAGTTCCTCATCTTTACAGTTTGCGCAGGTCGGCGTACCAGCCCGCGGCCTCGCCCATGAGCTTCAGGCTGCGTTCGGCCATGGCGTAAGGGTCGTTGAGGTAGCCGTCAAGCAGCAGGGTATTGTCGAAAAGGCTGCGGGTGATGCTTTCCACCAGGGGATCTTCGGCGTTGGCCTTGTAAATGCGCAGCAGGGCGCGCAGCAGGGGATGATCCGGGTTCAGTTCCAGAATCTTTTTCGGAATGCTGTCGTCCTTCTGCATGACGCGCATGAATTTTTCCATGGAGGAGCTTACGCCGTCTTCCGAGGCCAGCAGCGCGGGACTGCCCGCCAGTCGGTCGGATATGCGCACATCCTTGACCTGATCGCCGAGTATGGCTTTCACGCGCTCCACCAGCCTGTCAAAGCTCGTCTTGTCTTCGCCTTCCAGCGGCGCGGCCTTGGGCGCGGCATCCTCCACATCGGGGAAGGCATCAAGATCGGCGGCAGCCGCCTGTTCCACGGACTTGAATTCATGATCCCGGTATTTGCCCAGCCCTTCCAGCGCAAACTCATCCACGGCGTCGGTGAGGATCAGCGCCTCGATGCCCTTGCGGCGGAAACGCTCGAAGTGCGGATTGAGCAGCGCGGCTTCCCGCGAGGGCGCGGCAATGTACCAGATATGCTTCTGCTCCGCCTTCATGCGGTTCACGTAATCGTCAAAGCTGGTCAGTTCGCCGCTCTTGCCCTCTTCTTCCCAGGTAGTGGCAAAACGCATGAGCGGCGCCACACGGTCGCGGTGGACAAAGTCGTTGAAGGCAAACTTGAAGTATTTGCCGTGCAGTTTCCAGAACGCCGCGTATTTCTCCCTGTCGTTCTTCGCCATGCGTTCAAGATGGGCCAGGACCTGCCGCACGATGGTCTGCGAAATCTTGCGCAGCACCACGTTTTCCTGCAGCGTTTCGCGGGAGATGTTCAGGGGCAGATCCTCGGTATCCACCACGCCCTTGAGGAAAGCCAGGTAGTTGGGGATGAGATCGCGGTTGTCCCTGGCGATGAGCACCCTCCGCACATAGAGATCCAGACCCCATTCATCGCGCTGTTCGCGGAACAGATCCTGCTCGCTGTCCGGGATGAAAATCAGGGTGGTGAACTGTACCGGAGCGTCCACCGAAAGGTGGATGACGTCCAGCGGCGGCTTGGAATCGTAGGTCAGATAGCGGTAGAAATCGTCGTACTGCTCTTTTTTTATGGAGAATTTCGGTTCCCGCCACAGCGCCGGAGTGGTGTTGAAACGCTCGCCGTCAATCAGAATGGGGAAGGGCAGGAAGTTGGAATGCCGCCGGATCACTGACTCGATGCGGAATTTTTCCAGAAAGTCGGCGGCGTCTTCCTTGAGGTGCGCCCGGACCGCGGTGCCGCGCTTGAGGTCTTTCGCTTCTTCGGCGGAAAGTCGGCGGATGGTAAAGGCGCCGTTGCCGTCCGAAGTCCAGACATGGGCCGAGCCGTCGCCCGTGGCCGATACCGAGGTGACTTCCACCTTGTCCGCGACCATGAATACCGAATAGAAACCAATGCCGAAGTGACCGATGATCTGCGATGCGTCGGAACGGGGAGCATCGTCCGGAGCAAGACGGTCTTCCTCACCCGCGTCTGTCGCTTCCGCATTCGGCTCGGGCTTGTCGGCTTCCTCGGTGTGTTCAGCCGGCCCCTTGGGGTGCGGGGCATCTTTTTCCCTGTCTTTCAGGAACTGCTCGGAACCTGATTTGGCAATGGTGCCGAGATTCTCGATCATTTCCTCTTCCGTCATGCCCACACCCGTATCGGCCACGGACAGGGTCTTGTTCTCCCTGTCCAGCGTGATGCGGATTTCCAGAGGCAGATCGGCGTCGCGCACGCTTTCGCCCTTGCTCTGCATGAAGCGCACCTTTTCCAGCGCGTCCGACGCGTTGGACAGGAGTTCACGCAGAAAGATTTCCCGGTTGGTGTACAGGGAATGCGTAAGAATATTCAAAACTTTCCGCGTTTCCGCGCGGAACTGTCTGGTATGGACTTCCGCCATGACTCCACTCCTTGAAACGAAATAGTCCGGAATGCGGAGGAGGAGTCCGCCGCATTCCGCACATGACATGAATTAAGTCCGGGGAGGGGCAAGTCAAGAAGGAGGGGCGGCAAGCCGGTTTTCCGCGCGGGAGCGGATTGCTCATTTTTCTTCGGCCGTGCGGCCTGGCCCGGAGCGTCTGCCCCCGCTCAGCAGGATTCCGGCGCTGAGGGCGGTGAAGGGCGCGACGCTGACCAGGCCGAAGGAGCCTACCACGGTATCCACAATTTCCGCAGCCACATATTTATAGTTAAGAATGTTGAAGATGGGAGTTCCCTGCGCCATGAACACCATGAGCATTGCCACATATCCGCCGGAATAGGCCAGAAGCAGGGTCGTCGTCATGGTTCCCATGGCCGCGCGGCCCACGTTCATGCCGGAACGAGCGGCTTCGCGCCAGTCGAGATCCGGGCGTTTTTCCGTCACTTCCTGCACGGCCGATGTGATGTCCACCGCAAGATCCATGACTGCTCCCGACGCGCCGATGAAAATGGAGGCCATGAAGATGCTGGTCAGATTCAGATGCGGGTATCCCGAATAGAGCAGGCTTTCCGAGCCGCTCATGACGGCGCCGTGTATCTTGAACAGATCCGTGAAGAGCATGCCGAGCAGACAGGTGACGGTTATGCCGAGAAAGGCCCCGGATATCGCCGCCGCGGCGCGCCTGTCGAAGCCGTAGACCAGGCTGATGATGACAAGCGTCAGGCCCAGGGTGACCGCCAGTCCGGCGAGAATGGGATTCCAGCCGTTCAGATAGCAGGGGACAAGCACTTTCCAGATTGTGAGAACAGCCAGAATGAAGGAGAGCAGGGCGCGTACCCCGGTGCGCCCTGCAAAAAGAACAAGAAAAGCCGAAAAGCAGACGAGAAGGAGAAGCTCCTTGTCGAGACGATAGTGATCGATCAGGGATACGGAACGGATATCGTCATTTCTGTAGCTGACGACCGCCATGGCCCGATCTCCGGGAACAAAAAGCTTGTCTGCTTCCAGAGATCCGTTGAGCATGTTGATGCCGTGGGTGACGGTTCCTTCAAATTTTCCGTCAAGCAGTTTCAGTGTACAGCGCTGTTCTCCGGATTTGATCAGACCGGTGTCCACGATGGTGCTGTTGTCCGTATCCAGAACAAGGGCTGTGCATCTGTCCGCCCCCCTGTACTGGAGAAAGCCTTCGTACCCCGTGGGCAGGACAAGCAGGAAAATGATGACGGCTGCGCTGACGATGACGGGCAGATGATATTGGAGATTGCTGCGGAAGGAAAGAATACGGGACATTCAGGGCTCCGGCCGGGCAGACGGCGGTGTAGGGAAAAGTGAAGGGCTGCGCGGAACGAGCGGAACGCGCCGGACTGAAGAGGGACCGGCGGCTCCTCTGGCTGCCGACAATGTCGGCAGCCCCGGGAATTGCGAGCTGGTCCTTGCATTGCCGCGCCGCAAAGCGAGCGGTTTTCACGCCTTTCCGCCAAGCCGCTTTGCGGTTTGGAGCTTTTTCGATTTGAAAATGCTTCCCCAAAATGTTCCGGACGTCGAACGGAGCGAGACTCGTCCCTGCTCTCCCTGTCCGTAACGCGCTTTGCGCTGACGACCGGGGGCGCCGCGACATCGGAGCGGCCGCAATTCAC
>UMHC01046177.1_pt1 | contig 23629 bp, 29 predicted proteins | sample 1965381 | NCBI WGS metagenome assembly UMHC01 (sample SAMEA4836083, study PRJEB28245) | human gut metagenome | biome: gut microbiome; material: fecal sample | place: Denmark | collected 2008 | reverse complement strand
CAGTAAGTTCTGCATATCTGATTTATCCTTACCAAGCTTACTGATAATGGAAACCCCCGGAGTTGAAAGCAACTGTCCAATCTCAGCATCATCTACATTCCCAAGAGTTGAATTGCAATCACTGGTTAGTAAGGCATCCAAGTACCAGAAGAACATTTCATTAATCCGCATCTTATTATTGTTTTTACTGTTATCCAGAATAAATACGGCTCCAGGTTCATCTAATGTAGATTCGATCTCTGCTAAAGTCTCATAACTGTTAATCAAAGCTTGAATAGATTCTGTTTTCGTATCAGGTAAAACTGTAATAGTACCACACGCTTTCAAATCAAGTTCTTCCATTACAATCTTTTTCAGTGCTGCTACTCCACCTGCACCAGTTCCACCACCTAATGCAGCCGCAACAAACAGATATTCTATTCCAGGAAACTTCTCTTTAACTGCATTAACAATATTGTCAATATCCTTTCGGAAAAGTTCTTTCGATTTCTTTCTATTCTTATTACACCCTTCTCCACCAGGAATATGATATTTGTCTGATTCATCTACCTCTTTTAAACTATCCAAATCCTGATGTGCTGAATTAATAAACAAACATGGATAGTTTTTCTTATAAAAAGGAAGCAACTGATTTCCTGCATATCCGCCGATTCCAACAAAACCTGTTTTATTCTTAATCATTTTAGTTTAATCCTCCCTCGCATTATCTGATTTAGGCATCATTCCAATTGCCTTATCTGTTAATATGTAACCATATGCTCTTTCAATCTTTGCTCCCTTGGTTACAAGTCCAAGACCTTCTAGTTTCCTGATGTGCTTATAAATGGTACTGATTTTACTTCGTCCTTCTATATCACAGATTTCTTCACATGACATAGAATGCATATGATCTGTAGCAAAGTTTTTCAGCATGATATTTATAATCACATATTCAATTCTGTTTAAATCGTGACTCAACTGTTTTTCACCTCCACGAATCTTTATTGTTCACTGATTATCTCGTATCATTAAGGTAAAAATTTTTGATTCCATCCATATAATCAAGATGAAATCAGAATTTCAAATCTTCACTTTTTCTTTCTCTTTTTTACAGATTTCTTACGTTTTCTCTCAAAGCTTTCCCATTCTCTACGGCTTGTACTTGCAGCTTTAGCAGTATTAAATATGTACTGTATAGAACGTACAAATATAGCCTCACCTGCTTTTACACGTACTTTCCCCTTGGGTAATACTTCAAGAATCTTTACTGTAGTTACACCACTCCATGAAGGAGTATAGTAATTCTGTGTCTCAAAAACGATTTTTTCTACGTTAATCATAATATGATCCTCCTGTTATTCAGTTTTCATAGTACATTTGAGTGCAGGAAATAAACCGATCTGCAAATACACAAAAGTACATAGCTTACCTGTCATATCTCGCTGCTCTTAAATTTTTTATGGGAAATAAATTGTGCAGACTTGCACAAAAATGAAATTCATGATATACTTATTCTTGTCTAAGGAAAAGTATAGACTTCATTCGTGATGCCTGTACAATACATACTGGATTGAGTCGTAGGAAGCTCTTTCCAAACTAAAGGGAAGTTTCAGCGTTGTAGGAGATGCTGTTTACTTTCCTTTTTTATTTGCCGTAACATCATTATACACCCAAACATTTGTTTGTGTCAACCTATAATGTTACGATTTGATTAAGTTCCGTTTACCTGTTCCAATGTGTCTGTTATCCCATCAACAGAGCAGTTATGTTACTCTGTACTGCTCTTGTTGATGTTCTGATTATAGCATTCCATTTGGAATGTGTCAATATGTTTTTTATATCTTTTCAAAAAGGTTATTAATAACCTAATCAGGGATAATCTCAATGCTTTCATCATAAATATGTTCTATTTCATTCATTACTGAGACATATTTGTTTATTAGTTCCTTAACTTCACCTATTTTTTTTACGTATTTCGTTGCCAATTCATCTTGATCCGTTTTGGGTAGTAATGACACTTCCATTTTCTCAAGGTTTTTCGGAGTAATAGTTTTTATGGATGTTCCCGTTTGGATACTCGATAACTGTGCCTTTCCTGTTTCACTATCTAAAAATGTTTTAAGATAAAATGGATTTAAGACTTTTTTGTTAGTACGAATTGCAATAAGATTTCCACTTAATATAGTCTTTATATTATTCTTTTGTTCATACACAGCACACTTTATTGTTGTATTTTTTGCAGTTAATACTATATCACCATCTTCTAAGAGAAATTTTTGAACTTTAGATATATCCTCTATAACTACAGGAGTAAGCTCATCAACTATAAATCCCTCATTTGTTAAATCCGATATATTTATAATTCTGTATGGCGTGATTTCTGGATTATCAGTAATAATGTTATCTAAATTTTGTGCATTAATCTGGTATCCTCTAAAAATATTAGTACACATTTTTCCTAATTCTGTACCATTTATTAAAACTTCTCCACTGTCTATATATTTTTGAATTGATAAATAATAATCCGCTTGTACAATCTCCTCTCTCGTTACTAGATATTTATTCACTCCAGAATGTACATACAAATTTACAATTGAATCAATATCTTCTCCTGTAAAAATAGTCTCTCTTCTTGTTTTATGACACATTTCTTCCGCATCTATCATAATCACTTTATCCGTTAAGGCTCTATTCTTCTTTAATACTAAAAGTGATGATTTAACACCTGTATATGGTGATAAAATTCCAACAGGAAGAGAAATAACTGCATCCAAATAATTATTATTAATCATCCATTCCCTTATATTTTTGTCTACACTATTAAATAATCCACCTTCTGGAACTAATACAATCATCTTTCCGTTATATGACAATTGTTCTAAAAAAAACACACAACTTAGCATATTTGAGGAATATCTTTTTATCCTTAAATTATTTTTTGCAATAGATGACCAATAAAGTTTTGGTATCATTTCATCCATATCATACTTTACATTAAATGGATAGGTTACATATATATTGTCAAATATTTGTTCAGATATAGTAAACAATTCTTTTTTATCAATTTGAATATTTAAATCAAATATATATGCTCTTACCTGCGCCAAATCTGCAAGTCTTGAATTTGACGAATATCCATAAAAACAAGTATCTTTATATTCTTGTGCTGCTTTCAGCAAGAATGATCCCATTCCACAATCAGCATGTAAAATTCCTTTTTCATTTTTTATGTCTAATAATTTAACTACTAAGTCATTTATCATATTCATTTCATTAAAATTATTAAGTAATTTGTAATTCTGAGCCAAATCTTTAAAAAATGGATTCAAAATAAATTCTTTCAAATCTTCTTCATCTAGTGAAGCTAATGAATCAAACAAAGTTATTAGTATCGTATCTGGTATATCAATAAAATTTTGTGCTAAACTACAAATTAGGTTTTGTATTCTTCTTTCCGCATAGTTTGTACTTTTTTGTATACCTTCAACAATGCCAAAAACCATATGTCTTGAAACTAAATTCAATTTAACATACGTAATTATTTCATTTATTTGTTCTTTACCGATGATTATAATGATAGATGATGCCTCTAACATTAATAAAGAAGCATCTGATCTTTGACATTTATAATTTATATAATCTTGAATTTCTTTCAAATGACTTTGAACTCTTAGTGTATTCAATTTTACAATCCTCCTCCATTCTAAGCATCAAATTACCCTTTTACTATACATCCATATATTTTTTTAGTCAAGGTTATTAATAACCTATTTCACATACCAAAAGCCCCCAGGATTAACTCCCGAGGGCTTTCATACTGCTCATATTAAATTGTAATCACATTATTCAAGCAATCAGATTATTAATGGATTCTAACTCATATACAGTAAACGGATCAATGTCAATGCAACTGGATTCATCTCTGTTGCCAGAAAGATCCCATGCAAGAGTACCATTCATAACAGTACAAGCTTCTTTAAATGCATCAATATCTCTTAATGGCTTAAATATTTCTGCTTTCAAATCTTCTGTAGCATCATAGTCTACAATCTTACCGTCATCAAAGAATACCTGCACATGAAAGTTATCCAATGGTATCACCTGTACTACTGTTGGAAAATATTCATTCATATTGTTATAGTCCTATTATTTTAATCAAAACAAATCACTATGACTTCCAGTTCTTGTCAAATATAGGAATAGTTCATCTTCATAGACTTCATAAATCAACAACCAATCAGGAGCAATATGACATTCTCTGCAATTACTATAATGATCTCGATTCTTCGGCGGTAATATTTCACCATTTGCCAATTTTTTGATGATATCAGTCATTAATCTCATATCGTATCCACGTTTCTGAATACGTTTTAAGTCTTTTTGAAACTTACTGGTCGGCTTAACCGTATATTTCATGCTAATAATTCCTCCATCATCTTGTCCACATCTGTATATGATTTTCCAAGAGAAGAATTCTGCTTCATCTGTTGTACTTCATTAATTGCTGATATAGTCTCACTGTTTGGTGCTTCTCTGATTACTTCTTTTGAAGCAATTCTACCTTTTTCAATTGCAACAGTATCTAATAGTCCCCGTATTGTACTACTAAAAAACTTACTTATATGTTAATCCTCTAATAGAATCTCACATTCTGCTGCTTACATCATTTTCAATTCTGGATTATTATAATCCTCGTATACGAAATCTGCATTCATTTCAATATCATCATGTATGGTTTCATCTACATAATACAACAATGAGTCATACAAAAAAGATGATTTTACAGCCTTGTATGCTTCGATTTCAGTCATATTATATTTTGTCTGTAATGTTTCAATTACTGCATTCATATATTCTTTTGCACGTTTTGTCATATTATCACCTCTTTTTCTTCCTTTTTATACTTGGTTTTTCATCATTTAATATAGAATATTCTATGTTTCGTATATACTTTAATGCTTTTTCTGTATGAAAAGAAACCTGATAGCCATATGGTTTACCGGAATCCGTATAATATTTAGAATGATCTGCTTCTGATATATCGTACTTTCCTTCTCTAATATCTAATACAACTTTAGCAATATCACCATCCGCTATTTCACCACAGACAATATCATACCTATTATCTCTATTATGATTCGTTATTCCTTTTTCATTCAAAAATTCTTCAGAAAATCTATTGTTAGTAACAAATTCACACCATTCTTCATCTGCTTTGTCAAAACATTTCACATTCAGTTCTGGTATATGTATCTCATCAATAGTGATTTCAACAAGGCATGGCTTTTCTGAAGCATTTCTTCTTTTATTATACTGAGCCGTTTTCTTTCTGGCTCTTTTTATTGCTTTATCCTTATCATCTGTCGTATAAAATCCTTGTCCAAAATCAAGATACAGCATACTCTTAGATAAATCTATTCCATCACTAAATATACTATATGCAGATGTAGCATTTGTTCCATGATATAATTTCATTCTATTAGTCCTATATTTTTTATTTAATTATACACCACTTTTTTAGCATTGAACAGATTTATTTTTGCTTCCTGTTAAAATATCGGTACAGCAGCAGTCATCTTATACTCGTTTCTTCACAATATATTAATGAAATAACCATCAAATTTCAATGCAAATGCTTCAAGGGTAAAGTTGTTAGGGTGCATGGTTTTCGTTGGAAATTTAAGGTTATATATAAGGATTTACAGCATAAAATTGATTCTGTGAGAGGTGGGGATGGTTCTGGTTCAATAAAACAAGATCACCAACTACAGTGATGTTTATTGTAGCGGTGATCTTGAATTTAATTATTGTTCTGTTGATTCTGTTATTTTGGATTCCATCTTTTTCTGCATATCAGATATTCTGTCTTGACACGCTTGAACTGATGTTAATGTATCATCCTGACCTTTTAATATTTTCTCTTGATTTGTCAAAACCACAACCAATCCCCAAAGTATTATTGATATTACTGTTGTGCTTATGAAACCTCCAGCAAAAATTCCAAGAGTTAACGCCCAGTTTCTGTCATAGTAAGTATAGTAACTTCCATATTCCTGAATACCGCCATAATACGCCAAGAAAAAACTTCCTACACATCCTAATATGCATATCGTATATGCAAATCCATTAAGCCACTTCTTCATCTTCTGATTTCTCCTTCATAAATATAAAATTTATTTACAGACTACAACATCATCATGTTACAATCATATAAATCATTTACTTGTATCTTTCTTTTTGAAACCATATTTACTAACTAATTCTGCCTGCATAATATTTACCGCTGTCTGATCTATTTTCACTTCGCTTAAATCTATATCTGAATGTCCAAATTGATATAAAAGTTCAAGTTTTAGTCCCGCAGTTTCAAAAGCTTCTATATAGTTTTTAGTAGCATTGTAATATTCCATCAATTCTTCTGGTACATCTTTTTCCATTGCTTCGTACTCATCCATTAACTCAGAGTATTTATCTTGAAATGGTGCAAATGTACCCAGTTTCCCTTCTGCAAAAGTAGCATTTTCCATGTCCTCCAATAATTCAGAAATCATTGTATCGTATGCTGAAATATCGTGGAATGATTTAGCCAACTTTTTCTCTTTACTTGAAGTACAAGCCCCCATAGACAAAATGAGCATAGAAGTTAAAGCAACTGCAAGCATTGGTCTTATAACTTTCCTTTTCATAACTCTCTCTAATCCCCTTCGTTTATGTTTCTTACAATCATTCTTCGGTTTGTCTTATTAAATTGATTATACTATTTTTTCAAACTTTAGTCAACCAAATCAATATATATTCAACCAACTAAAAACACATTCTATAGTAAAATGAAGCAAAAGGAGATATTTAGATGGTTGACTTTGGAAACACATTAAAAACATTAAGATTGAAGGCGCATATGACACAAGCAGAATTAGCACAAAAACTTGGATTGACAAAATCCGTAATCAGTGCATATGAGACAGGATTAAGATTACCGTCCTATGATGTTCTGATCCACATAGCCAAAATATTTAGTGTAAGCACAGATTATTTGTTAGGAATTGAGCCTAAGGATAGAGTGGACTTATCTGGTATACCTCAGGAAGAAATAGATGCTTTGTTAAATTTGATAAAAGTTATGAAGAAGTAGAAGGGGACTGTTGCAAGATTGCAATGGTTCTTTTTTATGGTCTGCTGTCTACGCACCAATAGTATCAGATTCACTGAACACAATTTCTTCCTTAAATAAATCATTGTCCAGTGGATCAGGTTCTCCCCATTGATTTTCTTTAGATTCCAACGATTCCAGAAGCTTATCAATCGGTGCTTCATCCCTGAGTTGAGACCTTAATTTTTCAACATACTCTCGCTCACTATATGATAACGGTGTAGTACGCTTTGGAGTATATTTATTATCAATTTCAGATTGTAGGTATGTGTTCTTATTATGAATATACTTCTTAATCTGTCGCACTATTTCAATAGGATATTCGGTTCCCATACATATTTGATTGTAATATGCAGCATACCGCCTATTGTTATCCGCTTCATCTTTACGTTTCTTTGTTTTTATAATAGTATGAGCATATCCGTATAGATTCTCATAATCTGTTGCGAATTTGATACACAGGTCACGATCCTTATATCTACTGTAGCAATTATTGATTTGCTTTAAGTTATTATCAAATTTGATTTTATCATTACTACGATAGACATAGATCAGATGTAACTTCTCTAAGGTTTCATTGTAGCGGATGCAAGTTCTTCTTGAATCAATACATGCTTGTTTTGCAATATATTCCATATTCATACCGCCAACCTTACCACGCATTTCTCCCATATAATCAGACTGGTTAAATGTACTGATAATTGCAAGAAAATATCTCAGCAATGGAACCTTCTTTCTAATCTGTTCATTAGAAGACATAATAGCTTCCACTTCTGACCGTTCCATTTTAATAAAATAATCCTTGCTTGTATCAAGATTTAATAGAGTAAAATCTATCAGATAATCTTTATGGATATTTTTTATCGTAATCAGATGACTCTCCGCAAGATCTTCTATGCCTTGCTTAATAACATCTATAAACGATTTTTCTATTTCTTCTGATTTATTCAATTGGTAGGCTATTCTTACCGGTGATACAACATCAATAGCAGAATCTCCATCAACTCCAAGCATATCACGACTCATAATTATGCGAAGTCCTACATAAGTTAAAACAGCATTATGAGATAAGTCTTGACTGGTTACGATTTCTTTGTTTAAAAATACTACATTCTTCATCCGTTTGTGCTCCTTTTATTGAATTGTAGTTTGTGGGGATACGTTAAGAATTTATATGATTTTTCTAGTGTGACAAAAGTGACAGTTTTTATTGCGTATTGTCACTGTCATCAAACAATAAGTGCTATAAAATAACAGACCTTTGGCACACTTATAAGTAATAGATAATAATAAGTAATAGATAATATTTACATACTCCAAAGAGTAAAACTTTGATATTTTTTAATTTGTTTTGATATTTACATATCATTACATTTCCTTCAGATATTGTTGTATTCTCTCATCATACCGAAATATAAATACTGATCTCATATGTGTTTTATCTTTGTGATCAGGCTTGATATCAATAATCTGGAATCCTGCTTTGAGTAATTCTTTTGCTCTTGTAGCGGAAAATATTACGATTGAATCTTTCATAGTTCTGTTTCCTTTCCTTATTATAATGTAGTGTTATTGGTTACATGGGTCTTCCTTATGAAGAGCGTTTACCTTTTATGGTTAATGATATATATGTTTTTCTTCATCAGGACGAATACCTATATAGTTTTCGTTGTGAATGACGATAACCTGTTATAGTATTCTCCATTAGGGCGAATACAGATATAGTTTTTACCATCTAGTGTGAATACTGTTTGAGTGCTTGACAAAATGTCACATACTGAAATCCAGTACTGGACAAATTGTCCAATTGTTCTTGATTTCAGGAATCATTTCTGCAAGCATTTTATAGTTTTGAAGGGTACGGACATCCATTCCCATATCTGAAGCTAAATGCTCTTGGGTCTTTAATTGCGAATTTTTTTCGTAATTAGGTTTTCCAACTTTAATTCCATACAATCTTTCCAATTCCTTGATCCGCTTTCCAACTTTTCCTTAATCACATATCAGAAGAATCATCCTTTTGTATTATTCCTATATTCTCCAAAAATTGATTATATCTATGACAAATTTCTGGTGATAAGATTCCTGCATATTGATGAGTAAGCCTTTCTCTGTCAGATGCATAATATCCACCTGCTCCAATAAGGACAATAAAGTATCTGAGTAACGGAATACATTCTTTTACTTTCTCATTTGAATACATAAGGATATTAATAGATGATATCGGAATATCAATATATGATTTTGCATATAATTCTTTTTCGTATAAATAATAATTTTCTAACCTAGGAAATAGTTTCTCTTTGTAATGATGTCTTAACCTTTTTTTATTTTTAGGTTCGTCAACTGTAATAAGGTTGTTTTCTTGTAAATTTTTCAATCCTCTACTGATTCTATGCAATGCATACCACTTAATTTTTTTGAATCCTAAATAATGTGCTATATCCTCTATGGAAATACACAAGCAATATTGTTTATCAAGTTGTGACCTTGCTATACATAAACCTGTATACGCCAATATAGCATCATGTGACAGGAATGTACTGGTAATAACTTTTTTATTTAATTTTACAGTTCCGTCAATCAATTTCATATTTTGTATTCTCCTGTTCTGTTGGATAGTTAATAGTTTCCTATATAGATTCTTCTCTTTTGGTGATGCTATGGTTACCTCTCATCAAAATATATCGTCAACTAACGCATTGATGTCAACGCCACCTTCTGATGTGTCAGTATCCGGCTTTTCATTGTGCTGTCTGGCAGATATAATCTCATTAATAATGTAATCGTCTTTCATCTTTGCTTTCTCAGACTCTTTCTCATTTGCTAAAATTTTTTGTCGTTCTTTCCATTTCAGATAACTGCCGTATTTGTTTATGAGAACCTTTAAATCATATCTGATAAGTGATTCTGTCGATATATGATTGTTGTTTTTGGTAATCAACTTTTGATTTAACTTGTACAAATCTTCCTTGCGTCTTTTCCACATGTATAGTAAATCAGACAGTGGGATACCAGAATCTTTGATCTTGCTCCATGTAAACTGATCTATACCAGTAATACTATACATATCTTTTAAGAATGCAGTTAGTTCTGTCCCATCAAACCAGTTCATGATATAAGTATTTGCATCTTCAATGAACTTTTTCACACTGGCTGCGTCCTGCTTCTTATTGATAAAGGTTTCTTGTACACAGTCAGATGCGTTCTTCCGGTAAATATCAATGTTATCCAATGCAATCATACGCATTTTGTTTTTTCGTACAGTGCTGTGACACCATTTGATAAAACATTTCGTATGATAGAAATGATCGTTATAAAATACGCTGTCAGGCTGTGCAAGTGTTGCTGTAATAGGTGGGAATGAGATATTCCTCTTGCATCCATAGCATTTTTTTGTGATGGTCTTTGTCTTGAAGTAGCAATCCTTATGATAGAGTTTACCGTCAAACAAAATATAGTTATCGTGATAATCAGATTTAGTGATGGTCATAATGTCACCACATCCACTGCATTTTCGTTTTAGTGGTTGGATTGGTATTTGTCGCATATTATTGATTCCTTTCTTTTGGGGTATAGGGTTGTTTTTTGTTTACAGAATGACTACTATAGTATTTCTGTAAACTGTATGAGCGTTTCCTTTTTGGAATCGGTTATATATACTGATTCTCTTTTTTACCAGTTAATTCTTTATATCCTGCATTGATGCTCTTTTCACCTGAAAGAACTTCTTGTTTTAGTTTCTCGTTGTCTGAGTTGAGAATCTTTGCACCCATGCGATAAGTCTTCTCTGATACATTGGCAATAGATGCTAATTTTTCGGAAGTACGCCCCGTATTATCTTTTTTCATCCGAGTGGGTAATTTTACCACATCGGTATTTTGTTTTAGATTATTTAAAGAGTTCTCTTTCGCCTGTTTCTCATATATAGGTCTATACTTTTCAGTAATGGCAATTTTCTGGATAGGCTAAACCTCACCCAGTATGGAATGATCCGTTTAACATTCTGGTAAATTTGCCGTAAAGTTGTCACTTGGTGACAATTATTTAGACTGTTCTCCATTTGGAGAAGACTCTAATTTTCTGAGCGTCCCCAAAACGGGGGATGGTATATTTATTAATGTTGCAGCAGGGATGATGTTGGTGTTTTATATGCGTATATATTGTGCGTTGTTTGTATTCTATATACTATATATTGTATATTATTCATGTTATATATACTATATATTGTGTATTAATTATGTTCTATATACTATATATTGTGTAGTCTCACTCTCTCATAACTCAAAAATATTTTAATCACGAACTATAATCCTTGATATTTGCTTTGATTATCAAACTATTTCTTATAAACTGAAAAATCCCAGATAGCCTTATAAATCAAGGCTTTTCAGCACTTTTCTCATTTTCCTGCAATACACAAATACTACGCAAAATAGTTCGTGTTTAATTTCGTTTTTTGTTCTATTTTAAACGAAGTCAGTTTTTTCGCCTTATTAATTCCTGCTAATTTACTATGAAATATCCTGTAATCCCTTGCTATTACTGACTATTCTCGAAGTTTACATAATATCCCATATCTATATACCATATGTAGTAAAACTATTCCTTGCAATACTGTCAGATATCACAAAGAATAGTTTAATTCCTACTGCTATACTATGAATTAATCAGTCCTATGCTCCACTGTATAACTCTGTCATTTGCTTATCCAGATACTTTTTTATAAATCTCCACATGAACTTGTTTCCAATCTTGTCATTCATCTGGTGCATGTATATGTTGCTTATCTTATTCTCAAAATCACCTGAGTAGCTATCTGCTTTCCATTGATTACATTTTGCGCAACAGCATCGCAGATTCTCTATACCGTCTTTTCCACCCTTTGCAAGTGGAATTACATGATCTAATGTCATTTCTGAATACAGAAGTTCTTTTCCGCAGAGATAGCATCTACCATTATCTTTCTTGTAAATGATTGAACGCTCTTTCGGTGTATATGTTCTTCTTGATTGTTTCTTTTGCTGTTTCTTTTGCTGTTTCTGTCGATTTATTTCATCAAAATCAGCAGATGCAAGATCCGTTACGTCATATATCCGATAACTTTTACATTTCCCTTTATGCTTAGATATAGTTCCCACTGCATCATCATAATTCTGAAACACTGTTGCTTTTGCTACATCTAAAACTTTTTTAATAGATTTTCCTTGAACGAAAATATAATAAATTCCATTTGTCATTATGTAAGACACAATTGCTACACCTCCATCTTTATTTAAGAATGAATTGTTTCAACGAATCATATGCATAAATCTTGCAGGATTTATATAATAATCCAGAGCCTTTTACATTGTGAATTTCCATTGTATTTTTCAGATTACAAGTTTCACCATTCATTTTCTTAATAGTGACGCACAGAATATAATAGATTTCCGTTTTAGGTTTACGCTTGCTATTACGATCAAATACCTTCTGCAACTCTACATTAATGGTTACATCTGCATATGATGTCTGTTCTGCATCTACATACTTCTTTAACAGTGTCAAGATAGCTTTCTTCATATCATTTGAGATGCTTACTTTTCTGTTCTGAGTGAACATATCAAATCTGATAATTGCTTTATTTTTTGTAAAGCTTTCGCCCTCTGATTTTACTAACCAGTCAAATGCTGATTCCTTTTTTAATTCATTAAATTCTGGATATTTTACTGCCATTTCTTAATCCTCCTGTTTATGTACAGGGAGAACACAGTCAAGTATTCTCCCATATGTATGTGTTTCTCTGTTTCCTATCTTATTTACTGAGACAATCTGCTTCTGATTGCATCAACAATAATTTCCTTTAATGCAACATCATCAGCAATGTTAACTTTGAAATATACTGTTCCAAACATGTAATCCTTTTCCTTATCTTCATAGTAAACTTCCAAGCGTATAGATACTTTCCAATCAGGATTAATTGTTACATGTAAACGTGTTAATGTATTTACTCCTGCATCACACCAATCAGTACCATATCTGTTGGCTTCTTTGTTATTAAATTTGTCAATATAAACAGCCCTCTGGATAACTTCTATCCATGCATTAGATACTTCTGAAACATTAATATAAAATTCCATTCCACTTGATTTATCTATTTCCGCTGATGTTACATTCATATATCCTAATGTTGTGGTTATAGGTTTAGGTTTTGCCTGTTCCATTTCCGCTAATGCATTCTTTACTGCTTTGTTTGTGATTTCTTCAATGATTCTCTGATCTTCTGATCTCATGATAATTTTCCTCTCTGTATGGTATTGTACAGGGAGAATACCACCAATTATTCTCCCATATGTTCTCTGCTGCTATATTGCAATAATCTTTATGTATCAGTCACAGTGATGATTTCACTCATTTGACTGTACCCAGTTTGTATAGTGTGCGTTTCTCTCCAAGCGTGATTGATACAGCATGGATAGAATATACTGTGATTTCTTCTTGATACGCTCTTTCTGCTGTTTAAACTGCATCAGGACATATTCCACATCAGCATATTCCAGCTTGACAAGCTGACTTTGTACCAGTTCCCTTGACTTTACTTCCCCGTTTATTCGGATCACACCACCCTCAGACAGAAGTACATCAAGCATCACATTCACAAACTCATCAATCAATCCTATATCACCTGGATATGTCTGCTTAAACTGCTCATAGCCAATATTCTCATGAATCATATCAAGCGTTTTATTCAACTGGCTTGTCCCGTCATTTATAGACAGACTGGTATTATAATTATTAGTAATATTATTATTACGTTCCCGATTTTCTTGATATAGATTTCCTTTATCTTGATTGTCTACTTCTTGAAAATCGGTAAGTAGAGAAATCGGCACTTCATACACTGTACTTTCCCATCTGATGATACGGGTTCCTTGCTCATTTCTAACAGGTACTTTCTCGTAATATCCGCATTCCTTTAACTCTTTAAGTCCTGCATATACAGATGCTTTTCCGTCCTTAGAACTGTTTACAAGGTTCCCAACTATCACCTTCCAGTCATCAGGTTTACTGAGCAGATATGCCAATAATCCCTTTGCCTTATAAGACAATCTATCATCTTCCAGAAATGTCTTATCCATCATTACAAAGTTACTTGGACGTTTCTTTACTCTGATGACCTCATTCAGTTTCTTATCTTCGCTCATGTTATTCTCTTATCAGATTCCTTTACATATTTCTGTTTCCTTGAGCCAACGTCTAAAGTCAAAACTTTCCACGCTCTCATCTATTTCCGCATAGTTTCCATCATTAAAATGAAAGTAACTATTCAGATTTCTTTTATCCTTGTCCCATTTACCTGCATATTTAGGTGACTGCTTCATTTTCCATCACTCTTTCCGCTCTTTACTGGAATAATTTGGCTCTCACGCTCTTATATTTTCCCATCCCTTATGTTGTGTTGTCTGAACGAATAACGGTCAAAAATGACCGCTTTCCGTTTTACTTCTTCTTTAACAGTTTAGTATCATCAAACCATTTCATAGGTTTTCCGCTGAATTTAACATTCGGCTGCATGATGGCACTATATGCAATATTAGTCACAATGCCATGATCTGTTTCCACTACAAATGTTCCAGTGACTTTTGTATTTTCCAGTTCTTTATTGTCTTTCTTACTCATTCTGCTCACGCTTCCTTTCTGATTTATTTCCATTGCTGTCTAATAGGTTCTAAATTTTCCATTGATGAACATTTCCATGATTTCATCAAATGATATAGGATCAAAATATCCTTCTCTCTTATCAAGTAATATCCCCTGAATCAGATTGAATCCCTCAATGCGAATACGTTCATATGTAAAATAACCTGTTGGTGTTATCTGAATTTTGTCTTTCAACCACGCACGATACATAGCATGATGTATTGTTCTGACTTCCTCCTGCGTTCCAACATAAACAATGTTTCCGTTTTTACATGTAAGTTTTCTCATGTCTGTTTCCTTTCCAATGTTCCAGAAGGAATATATTTCAATACCCTCTCAAAATGTAATCTATAAACATCCAGATAGGCATTGTGATCAGGAAGAACATAACCAGATACATAAATGCTCTATTTAATTTCCTCTTGACATATCTTTTTACTTGTCTCTTAAATCTGCGCTCCCACTGGTCATAGGTCATCACTGTTTCTGTTCTTCTCATGGTTTCCGTCCTCCCTGTTACTTATCTGTTAATGTTTGGTTGAATCATCCTTTCTCTGATAGCTAATAAGTGATATAACGTCACATACAAGCTTTACAATGAGAAGTATTAATGTGATTCTTCTAAGTTTCTTATTGTCTTTCACTTCTGTATGTCCTCCTTGCCCGTCATGCCGATAGCACAGCCATATGATTAGATGTTCAGAAGCATTTTGCCGAGTGCATCCCAGATAAGTTTCTTGATTGTACGTGTACCCTCTTCGCCTAAGTAAAGCGGAATGTCATCGTAATCTTCTACTACATCCTCGTTTGATTCCTGCCAGAGATAAATGTCAAGAATAAAATCTGAATTAATCCCTGTAATCCATCCACCGAAAGTGTACTGTACATTCACATCAACACAGATTTCTTCTTCGTCAACGTCTGGATGCTTCTCAAGAAAGTCTTTGTACAACTTATTCACAAGATCTTCTAAACCTTCATTTGCATGTGAAATTGGAATATGTACCAGAAGATTCCCATTGACTGCTTCAATGTTATTCAGATTAATGGCTCCGATTTCTTTTACTTCTACTGTCTTGATTGATTTTGCTTTCATGTCGTCCTCTTTCTCCCCGTATTGCCGATAGGACAGCGAATATAATTAATGTATCCAGACTCCCTTATATGGGGAGTTTCGTCTTAATTCTCAAAGACTCATCAGTGGATTTTATCTTGTGTAATACTTTTGAACATCAATTGTGTCCTCAATGTCACACATCTTACAGCCTTTAACGTTTTCAAGTTGTTCTTCAATGTCTACTGGAAAAGCAAGACTTTTAAATGTAGCTTCACACTCCTGGAAAATCTGTGACTGAATTGTTTCGGGCAACTCACACACGTATGTATGAGCTGTTATCTTTGTTTTTGTCATTGTCTGTTGTCCTCCTTATGTTTTGACTACCTACCCGTCAAATTTGACGGGTAACGCTCATAGCTTAAAGCCCTGTTTATAGTGGCTATGACCACTTATTATTTAATTACTCTTTGCAACTTTTACAGTGACTCTTTCAACTGGAATATTCTTTGAATATTTTTTATAGCTTTCTTCACCGTTTTCTTCGATGAATGCATCTTTATCAAAAGAAGATCTTACAAATGCTGTGAAAAGAACTGTCAGACCTGCAACTGTCAATTCGTTTTTCTGACGTTTCTTCATATAGGAAGAAGTCTCACTTTTCAGTTCTTTAATTTCTTTTTCAAGAGCATCCATCTCTTTTTTCTTTTTAGCTTTCTTCTGTTCAAGTTCATAGATTCTTTCTGAGATTGTCTGTAATTCTTTCATTGTTCTACACATATTCTTTATCCTCCTGAGATTTGATTTTCTTTTTATAGGAGCATCAGCCTTGGTAGGTCTTAAACCAATCTCGATAACTTTGTATCTTTGCTTACCCTTATCCAATGTTATGTTGGTGTCTCTGGTGTGCTTTCGCTACTTCATTTTCACCCTTCGCTGTTGCTCTTGTGTGTTGCTGTGTTTCATTTGATGAGTTTATTATAACACGATAGCGTGTTATTTCAAGGCGTAATAATTCACAAATATAACACGATATCGGTATGACTAAATTGTGCAGCATGCATAACACGATAGCGTTATTATTGACAAAATCAAAAATTAATGATATCGTTATATAAATAGATAGATCAAAATATAAATGGAAGGAATAGTAAACTATATATGGAAGAAAAAAAGAAAGCTTCTGAAGCTCATATGAGAGCTACTGCAAAATGGGAAAAAGAAAACTATGACAAAGTTCTTGTAAGATTCCCAAAAGGAACAAAAGAAAAAATTACTGCGACAGGTGCAAAAAGTGTAAACGGCTTTATTGTTGAAGCAGTACAGGAAAAATTAAATAAATAACCTTTTATAGAAGAAACACGATATCGTTATAAATAATGTACAAAAAGCGTTATACGATATCGTGTTATTTTTATGCATTATTCCATCTTGAATATATAACGATATCGTTATATAATAACCTTATCAAAAAGAACAGAACCAAACAAAAGATGCACAAAAGATGGAGGTTATTAGTTATGACAACAACAAAAGCAAATGTATATGAAATGGTAACAGATAGAATTATTGCAGAACTGGAAAAAGGGAACATCCCTTGGCGTTGGCAGAAACCTTGGACAGGAGTTAGATCAGGAGCATACAACAGAATTACAAAGAAACCTTACAGCATTATCAATCAGATTCTTCTGAAATATTCTGGTGAATATGCCACATTTAAACAGTGGTCAGACTTAGGTGGACACATTAAAAAAGGTGAGAAGTCAGAAATCGTTGTATTCTGGAAAATCTACCAGAAAGAAGAAACAAACGAAGAGACAGGAGAAAAGGAAGTCAGAAAGATACCTGTACTGAAATATTACAACGTCTTTCATATCTCACAGGTTGAAGGTGTAGAACCTTTGGAAGTACCATTTAAAGAGGTTGAGCCAATAGAAGAAGCAGACAAGATCATAACAATGTATGTGAATCGTGAACATCTTGACTTCAAGGAACTGCCAAGCAATAAAGCCTTTTATAGCCCATCTTGTGACAGAGTAGTTGTACCAATGAAAGAACAGTATGAAAATATCAATGAATATTACAGCACAACATTTCATGAACTGACACATAGCACAGGACATAAGAGTAGACTTGACAGATTGGAAACAGGAGCTATTGCAAGTTTTGGAAGTGAAACCTATTCAAAAGAGGAATTAGTTGCAGAGATCGGAAGTGCTTCACTCATGAATATGTTAGGAATTGAAACACCTCAGACCTTTAAGAACTCAACAGCATATATACAGAACTGGTTACAGGTTTTGAAGAATGATAACAAGTTTATCGTATCTGCAAGCAGTAAGGCAGAGAAAGCAGTCAATTATATCCTTGGTGAATGATACAGAGGCGGTTGAAATATACCGCTTCTTTTTATGTCCTTCTGCCGTATGTCTGCTGTTGTCTATCCTGTTTCTGAATCTTATTGTATGTATTATAGATTATAATATAAGGCATGGCAGAAGGTGATGTATATACAGGTATGATGTGTATGTCATGATGGAGTAATAACAGATCATGTAGTGTGGTAGTATCAGAGTATATGAGCGTATGAGTATATATGCACTGTACTGTATAGCATAGTATATAACAATGTGTGCAGGTATGGTATATGCAGTATGTATTACATGACACAGAATACAGCATATGTATTATGTATAATAGTGTATATATCAGTATGTCAGATATGTGATGATGTGTGACTGAATGAAGCAAGGCACATTTGACACATTGACAGGGTAACAGAGCAATGACAGAACCTTGAGCAAGTGTCTATATGATTCTCTGCCAGTGTGCCAGATCATAAAGCAACTTGCTATCTGCTGTTGTCTGTTGCTATCTCTTGCTATCCCGTATCTGTGCGCTATTTCTGTGTCTGCTGTCTGTTATCTGGGGCGTAGCTTTCTATTGTGTTGCTGTGAATGTTCTGTGCTGTCTCTGTGAGGATTTTTGTTTTCTGGTGCTGTTATGTTTGGTGTTGTGTCTGGTGATTCTGTTATATTATTCCGATTGTATTATTGTGTTTCTTACTATCTGATATTTATTATATACTATTATTTATAATACTATCCAGTACAGAAAAAATTAAGGCTAAGAGAATTATGTGTGTGATTCTCCTAGCCTTTTATATTAAGTGTGTTGTGTGTTGTCGTGTCCATCTCTGGACGGTTATACTTTTGTATCTTCTCCTGTGATCCGCTGTTGTTTCTGTCTGGTGTTCTCTGTCCATCTCCACAAGCTATAGGGGCTTTGCTATTTCTCCATGCTGTCTGGTGGGATGGTCAGAAGCTTATAAGATTTTTGTGTTCTGGCAGTCACATGATGGAATACTGTTTATTGTGTTGTGTGTTCTCTGGTGCTGTGTTGTGCTGTCTCTGCTGTCTGCTCTGGAAATGTGTGAAGTACCAGGACATAGGGGAGACATACCCCGGGTGGTTTACATTTCTGTAGAAGGGGCGTGTGGCGTGTAGGGCGTGATGTGTTCAATATTCATGATACGGGTAAAATTTGAATGTTCCGAACGTCTGCTGCTATACTACTCAATCATAATAATTTCTATTTGGGAAATTCCCACTACCATATCCAAGATTTAACACTTGTACAACTCCTGTTTTAGTATTCTTAAAATAAGCATATAAACCTGTTCCTGTCCCTTTAATGGATAAAGTTACTTTTGAATTATTTTTTACTCTTTTTGTACCATCATACATATTCTGTACTTCTATCTTGGTTAATTTCCATCCTTTTTTCGGTACTATCTTTATAGTTGCTGTAATATCTTTCTTTCGATTATTATGATTGAAGTGTCTGGATTTTTTAAAATATTTAGTATAATTCGTACTTCCTATTTTAAATGATTTACAAGGATCTTCATATTTCACTACTGTAATTTTCTGTGTAAAAGTTTTTCTCGCATATCGGAAAGAAACTTTTGAAGTCCCTTCCTTTAAAACATTCACTCTTATAGCTCCAAACTGTTCATCTAATTCAACTTTAACAACATTTGGATTGGAATTTTTAATGTTAGATATCTTGCCATTTGGAAGAGGATCATAAACAATGATAAAACCACCAGACGGTCTTTGATTTTCATATAAATAATAACTAACATTTTTCTGTATAAAAGGATTTGCTGCCTGTACATCAACGCAAGTTCCAATTTGCGGAATCGTTATTGTACTTGCAAGTCCAAACGTCAGAACAAATAATAAAATGCCTATAAACTTTTTCATTCTCTTCATAGTGATTACCCCTTTTATTGTAAAATTTGTAGTTTAATGTATTCTTCCTGAATGCCTGCCGCAATCATCAATCATATGGGATTTCAAAATTCTTCTCGTATAAATATTTCCACATATTTACTGCCGCTTTATTGTTCACCCATACTCCATTCATACCTGGATTATGAGAAAATGCTGATGTTGTATAGTAATATCCATTATATTCAAATGCATTAGAATAATGTGTATTTGTTTTAGAACGAATTACTACTGAATAAATATCTCCATAACCACCAAATGAATTTTTAGCATAAGCATGGACAACTAATCTACTGATATTATCACCGTATCCATTTCTAAAACTTTCCTCATATGCAATATTTCTTATATGTAAAGAAGATGGAAACTTAGCCGAGTTATATGCTTTTTGAATACCCATAGCAGCCATTACTAATTGAGTATTATTATCTTCTTCTACAACAACTGTAATGTTTTTGTAAACATTAGGATAGTCTGTACCATATAAATGAATTGTCGCAGTTCCTGTTCCTATTGCGTGAATTTTCAACAAATAATCGCTGTCTGTTGCATCCTTAAAATAGGAATCAGTTATATTTGAATTATTATCAGAGCATGATAATTTATCCAAATCACTGTCTATTTTTAATTCATAATATTCGCCTTTTTTCATCTCAATTTGCGTGGTCTCTGGATTTATGATATCAAAAACCGAATAATCTACGTTAGGATTTCCATATTCATCATATTGAAATACTGTTCCTTTTTTATCATATCCACTGCGATATACCTTTCCAGAGTACTTAACACACGCACGTACCGCATATAAATTTTCTCCCATGGTAGATGGGACTTGCTTGGCATTTAATCCATTGCTTTTTTCAACCATCTTCCACTTGCTATTTGGGGTTTTGAATAAAATTTCATAATATTGAGCACCATTGCTTTTACTCCAAGATATATCTACGGTTCCTGTTCGATGACCATAATCAATATCATTAATTTGTGGCATTTCCATCTTAGTTACTGCAAAAAGCTCCTTACCCGCTTTACTCCAAACATTTGAATTTGATACTTTCTTGTATGCTTTCACAGTATAAAAATATTGTTTTCCAGGATTTAAACCATTATCCGTATAAGCCGTTACATTTTCACCTTTAACTGTTTTTATTGCTTTCCAACCACTATTATCATTTTTTCTATAGATTCTATAACCAGAAACACCATTTACTTTTTTCCATTTAATTCGGATTTCAGAAGTTCCTGTAGCTTTTACTAATACTACTTTAGGGGGTGAGATTTTTGATGAAGTTGAAGCCTGTATATTGCTTACATTTATCATACATCCAACCATGATTACACAAATCAAAACGTATAATACTTTTCTTACTTTTCTCATGTAATTAGTTCTCCTTTTATTTTCAAATAAAAATTTTTAGAATATTAAAATCCTGGGAATTTCTCAAATGTTCCAAAAGATGTATCCATTCTTTCACAAGTAATAGTTGGCAGTGTAATTTTCTCACCTGAAATTGCTATATAATCTTCTGTTCCCATTGCAATTCCATACACCGTAACTTGATCTCCTTCCATCAAATTGCCGCTCATATCTAGTCTTGAATAAGAACACCAAATTGTTTGACTAGAATCTGAATTAATTGCCAGTCTAATATTGTTTCCCCCTCCTTCATTAATCACTTGGACAACAGAACCAGAGAACTTTACTGGTGTATTTATATAATCGACTGGATTTCTCATGAGCATTTCATAACTAATATCTGTACGATATCTGGATAATTCTTTTGCACTTTTAATCTCGTCATTTACGTTTAACATTCCCACTAATTCTTCTGTAATTTCACCTTTGGAAGCTTTTCCATTATTTTCCATATAACTCTTTACAGCATTCTTTGTTCCATCTCCAACTATACCATCAGGAATACCACAATCGTATCCCATATCATTTAGAGCCTGTTGTACTACTTTTATTATTTCTATATCATTAATTACAGCAGCACTTGGACTAGTACTAGCATATTCCAGTTTACTTGTATATAAGAAATCCCCTTTGTGATAAAAGGTTTCTTCTATTTTTATATTATTTTCATATTTCCACTCAGTTCTTGTACCATCGTTTCTCGTCTGCGATATAAGATTTCCATCTGCATCATACGTGTAATCTTCATATCTTTCATTGTCCCTTTCGCTATATATAATATTGCCGTTATCATCATAAAAATAATTTGTGGTAGCTTGATTATCATATTCGATATTTTCAAATTTTTCTTGACATAAACGATTTTTATCATCATATGAATAAGACGTTGTATATTTTACACTATCATCTGCAACATTATACGTGGTTGATTCTATTAAGTCATCGCCTTTATACTTATGAATTGTATAATATGAATAGCTTGAATCTTTATTGTCCTCATGATCTATTCTAATGTTATTGCCATCTTTATCATATGTGTACTTTTCATCATTGTTTACGGTACCATCTGGATATACACATTGTTTCTCAATTAACCGATATTCGTCATCATATTCATATTGATATGTAAAAGATAACTTACCATCGTCTCCAAACACCTCTTCTTTTTCAATATATTGGTCTGGAATTAAAGTTTTCTGTATATTTTCATTTGACTTGTCTTCATCTTCTGTAGCTTTGGCTTTTTCCTCTTCTGCATCAGCAGCAGGTGTGGTTTCTTCCTGTACTGTCTCTTTATCAGATTCGTTCTGAGATGCTTGTTTTTCTTCAAGAGCAGAAAGTCTTTCTTCTATACCATCAGAACTGTCTTTGTTAGAATCACTTTTTGCATCAGACTCTTCTTCTGTTGCTTCTGATGTAGCATTATTTGAATCTGTACTTTCAGAGTCAGATGTTTCTTCATCATCTTCATCCATAACAGATTTGAAAGCTTCTCTCGCTATGGTAATTTCTTTTTTTAATAATTCAGTACCATCATTCAACGTCCCTACCATAGTAAATGACAATTGTTTAAAGTCCGTATTATTTACTTCTTGTAAAGTTTCAAGCATAATATACCAAGCAGAAGAAAAAGATGTTCCTGCCTTATAGTCGTTAGAATCCCATTGAAATGCAACAGTTGTATCATCAACTTTAGCATCTTGTACTTTCAGCGTCAAAATATTAGGATACGAATTTTTTATAGACATATTTAATATGATATCAGAAGCGTCTAAAGTATATTCTGCCGAATCCATTTTAATTGTTACTTTTTTATCTTCATATATTGATGTCTCTGCACCTTTTTCAGATATACTTATTGAATCTGATTCACCACTTTTCTGCTCAGTTGTTTCAGTATCACTCGCCCATGTTATCACTGGCGTCCCTACTGATAATGAAGCTACCATACACATTGCTAATAATTTTGTTTTCTTCTTCATGTTCATATCCCCTTGATCTTTTTGTATATAAAACTATAAATGAGCAAGTTCGTGATTTTGCATAAAAGAAAG
>UMHC01013808.1_pt1 | contig 23994 bp, 33 predicted proteins | sample 1965381 | NCBI WGS metagenome assembly UMHC01 (sample SAMEA4836083, study PRJEB28245) | human gut metagenome | biome: gut microbiome; material: fecal sample | place: Denmark | collected 2008 | reverse complement strand
CATCCTGCGCTTTGCCGATGAGGAATGCCGCCGGGACGCGGGCGGGCGCGTCAACGCCAGCCGCCTGTATGAAGCCTTTGCCCTCTGGTGGTGCGCCCGCTTCGCGGACACCGTGCCCGCCATCCATGTGTTCGGCCGGGTCATGCCCGCGCGCTTCGCCAAGGTCAAACGCGGCGGCAAGACCTGGTATCTGGGCCTGAGCCTGACGGATCAGGCTCGGTAAACGTTGTCAGCACGCGGCAGGGGCTGCCGTCCCTGCCGCCAAGAGAATATTCGCTATGGTGATCAAGACCCAGAAGGAGAGCGTGGAGTTCCTGACCAATGCCGGTTTCAAGGTCTCCACGTCGCAATTCAACCGGGACGTTCTGGCCGGCAAGGTGGCCAGAACACCTGACGGCTATGAAGAAGGCGCCCTGCTGGCCTACGCCGCGGCCCACCTCAAGCCCCTTGCCAGGCAGGAGCAGCGGGAGCTGACCGATGTGACGGTCAGCCGCCTGACTGCCGATGCGGAGATGAAGAAGATCAATGCCGAGCGCAGCCGTCTGAAGCTGGAGAAGGAACGGGGCACGCTCGTACCGCGCAGCGAGGTGGAGGAAGCCCTGGCGGCGCGGGCCCTGTTCTTCAGGAACGAGATCGAGAACTTCGGCCTGCGCAAAGCCGGCGAGATCATCGATCTCGTGCGCGGCGATCCGGCCATGCTGGAAGCCTTCATGGACTGGTGGCGTGATGAAACAGCGGACTGGATGGATGCCTGGAGCGGCGAGATGAGTTTTGGTGGTTCCGAGGATGGCGATGATCTCGGACCAGAGGATGCCTGATGGCATTCCGGTTCACGGCCGGAGAGCGGCATGTTTTTGCCCGCCAGCCGTATGTGCCGCTTTCGGAATGGGCGGCGCGCAACCTCATCGTCCGGGACGGGCCGCATGCAGGCGGGCGCTACCGGCGTGACGTCAACCCGTATCTGGTGGGTATCATGGATGCCTGGAGCGCCCCGGGGGTGGAAGAAGTGGTGGTGTGCGGCAGTGCCCAGACGGGCAAGACCCTGGTCATGCACGCGGCGCTTTGCTACTGCGTCGCCCGCCGTCCCGGGCCGCGCATGCTGGCCATGCAGGACGACGATGCGATGGGCAAGGTGGCCCAGCTCAAGCTGTTGCCCATGTTCAGGTCTTCTCCGGGGGTACGGGGGATGTTGGGCAAGGTCAGAGCGCAGCGCATTGGTTTCCGGGACGGAACATCCCTGTTTCTGGCCAGTGCGCAATCTCCTGGCCAGCGAGCCTCCATCTCCATCCAGGACTTGTTCCTGGACGAAGAGGCCCTGTACAAGCAGATAGCCGGACAGGGCGTGCCGGTGGCCGAATTCAAGGAACGTACCCGATCCTATGCCCGCAAGCGCAAGATCCTTCGCGTCTCCAAGCCCATCGGCGGCGAGGAATGCAGCATCGCACAGGCGCTTTCGGAGATGGATGAGCTGCGGCACTACCTGGTGCGCTGTCCTGCCTGCCAGGCATACCAGCCCATGATCGAGGACCGTCTGGTGCTGCTGGAAAAGGGAGCCAGTCCGCGCGAGATCAAGGAACGCCGTCTGGGGCGGTACCGTTGTGCTGAGTGCGGCTACCTCTGGACGGACTACCTGCGCGACCAGGCTGTGCAGCATGGCCACTGGGAGGCGGAAGAACCCGTGTCCCGGCCGCGTTCCATCGGCTTCCTGCTGCCGGCCATCCTGTCGGCCAACGTCAGTATCTCCGAGGTGGTGGCCGAAAAGGTGGCGGCGGAGCGTTCCGACTCCCCGGCAACCAAGCAGCAGTACATCAACGGCATGTGGGCCCTGCCGTTCCGTATGGTCGAGATGGAGTCCAAGGAGGAAGAGATCCTCTCCCTGGTCGATCCGGAGCTGCCGCCGCGGACCGTGCCCGGAGATGCGGTGGCCCTGACGGCCGGCATCGACGTCCAGGCGCGCGGTTTCTGGTATGTGGTCAAAGCCTGGCGTCCGGACATGTCGTCCGTGCTCATCGATTACGGCCGCCTGACGGACTGGCCGGCCGTACAGGCCCTGATGGACACCCGCTACCCCTTTGAGCCGCGGTCGCCCCGGGCCGGCCAGAGCCTGCACATCTGGCGGGCGGGCATCGACTCCGGCGGCACGCGCCTGGATGATGCCGTGGTCTCCCGCACCGAGGAGGTCTACACCTTCGTGCGACGGCATGGGCAGGGGCGGCTGTTCGCCTGCAAGGGCCTGAGCCGTGAGTCGCATACGCCGGTGCGGGCCACCATGATCGACCGCCTGCCCAGCTCCCGCATGCGCATCCCGGGCGGGCTCTGGCTTTATCTGCTGGATACGCACTATTTCAAGGGGCTCGTCTTCGGGCGCCTGCGCATGGATGCTCATCAGCCCATGACCCTGCACAGCAAGACGGATGAGACGTTCGCACGGCAGATCACGGCGGAGGTCCTGGAACGGGACCGCAACGGGCACCTGGTCTGGAAGCGTCTGCGGAAAAGCAACCACTACCTGGACTGCGTGATGATGGCCGATGCCTGTGTGGACGGCTCCTGGCTGCCTTCCTTCCAGCTCATCGTGGAGCAGAGCGAACAGCAGTCCAGGCAGCCGCGACAGGAGATCGTGGAACCGGTCGCGGCGCCGGCCCCGGCCAGACCCAATGTGCAACAGCGCCCGTTGCCGGCCCGGCCCCTGCCGACGCGACAGCTTCCCGGCCGGCCAGCCTTCATGCAACGCGGCAGCAATTATTAGGAGGCGCCATGCCGAAGAACAGTAGCGTGAGACTGCACGGCATGCGCCGTGTCAATGTGGCGGTGGCGGCCACCTTGCTGGGATGCAGCACATCCTACGTCTACAAGCTGGTGGCCCGGGGAGATCTGGATGCCATCCGTATCGGCTCACGCAAAGGACTGCAGGTCACGGAAGCCAGCATCATGCGTTATCTGGAGAGGGTCGGCGGACGGCGGGATTGACAAAGCGCCTCTGGGCTGGCCATGCTGGACGGCGTACCTGTCGTATCCTTCAAGGGGGGGGAATATGAAGTGCCCTGAATGCGGCGGCGCGGAACTGGTCCCCGGGGTCCGTACCCGGACGTTCCGCTACCGTGGCCGCGAGCTGACGTATGAGATGCGGGGGGATTTCTGCCCTCTGTGCGATGAGGGCGTTCTGTCCAATGAGGAATCCGACCGCCTGGACGCCGTGTACACCGCGTTCAGGCAGTCGGTCATAGGGAAGGAAGGATGAGCGTTTTTTAGGGAAATCACAGCCCCATAGCGATGGCCTTGCGTAGGACCTCTTCCATCCGTACCTGCCAGCCCTTGCCTGTGCTGCGAAAATGCTCCACGATATCGGCATCGAACCTGGCGGTAAACTGGATCTTCGGGCGTTCCGCTTTCGGGCGCCCACGCCGGGGCGTCAACAAATCCTCCACAGTTTCCGGGGGGAACAGTTCAGCAAGCGCCTCACGTCCGCTCTTTCCGGTAAAAGGCGTATCACTTGCGGACGGCGGCACGGTGTCGGGGTCGGCCAGGGCCGCGGCCGTGATTTCAGCGTCGGTCATTTCCCGACCGGCTCCAGGGAGACGCTGGAGCGCCGCAAGCTCTTCAGTGGTGTAGACGACCATTTCCTTGCCGTTTTCATCATAGCGTCTCATACTTTTTTCTCTCCCGGCTGTTTGCCTTTCTGTAGCTGATGATGCGCATCCTCCGGTCTCGGGGAGTGAACACGAGACACATAAGGCGACCATCATCGCGCGGGACGAAGGCGGCATATCGTGGTTCACCATAGTCATGGCGTATGTCCGGCTCTATCCGGGCGCGGCTCCAGTCAAGCAGAATCACATCAGCGAAGTCTTCACCGTGTTTTTCCAGATTGCTCGTGCGCTTTTTTTCATCCCATTCGTATTGCATGAATATATGTAACTACAAAAAAGTTAAGCTGTCAATATTTGTAATTACAAAAAATATGATTCTCGCATCTTTTCTGCAAGAAACCTTGCCAAAAGCACATAGGGCAGGCAGAGAATAAGAAAGGGCAGCAAGTGCGCCAACACCTGCTGCCCGGGGGGCAACGCCCTTCGAGTTTTGAGTCACTCGTAAGACGCCCCCGAAGGAATGCCCTCCTTCGGGGGCATTCTGTTATCAATATATTCTCGATAGGACATAATCATGGATAGACAGACCTTTGAAGAAAAAATTTTGTTTCTTACTTCAAGAAATGCTTTTTTTGTAGCAAGCGGAGCAAAAAAACTACTTTCAGAGTTATGTGCTTCCCTCAAAGAAAGCGACAAGCCTTACCTTATCTTCAGTATACGCGACGGCCTGACAAAAGGCATAGCTTGCTTTACGAGGAAAAATATAATTCTTGTATGCAAGAAAATGTTTGGCCAAGTAAAATCTGCTTCCCTTGAATTGAGTGACTTTATTTATTTCAGAGAAAAAAATAACTCCTTGTATCTCTATCCTAAAAAATATGGCGAGAGGATGATTATCTTTAATCCATCAGAGAAGAAAGAAGTATGCTTAATAGTCAAGAGATTATCAGGACTCCTTCCCACGGAAAATGCTTATGATGAACTCAATGACTTATCAAGTTCACCAGAGGATGACTAGCTGGCTAACGCAAACTTCTTTTTCTCTGCCTCACTCTGCTGTGACTTGACAGGATATAATTTTTACAGCATTATAAATTTCCCCAAACCAATAGAGGCATCACTGTCGCCTTGTCCCGCCCCATCGGGTACAAAAGAGCAGTTTTTCTATTCTTGCCACCCACGTACCCTTGAAAGGGTGCGGGTATATATTGGCAAGGTGACGTCCGGTATCCGTGAGGACCGGCGGCTTCTATTGGGCCGGGGAGCGTCACCTTGCCTTTTTTTGTGCCCTCTGACCAATCCCAAAACCAATAGGAGTTTCCCATGTCCCATCGCTTCCTTTCCAACCCGGCCCCCTTGAGGGTCATCACCGCCAGTTTGAACGACATGCCCAACCGTCTGCGCCTGCTGGCTGAATGCATCGAGGAAGACCAAACCGCCTACATGGATACCGTGGTCACCTTGCTGCTGGAGTGCGCGGATAAGCTGGACGGCCAGCTGGTGCACCTGCGTTCCCACTGCTTCGCCGATATCGTGCGGAAGGAATGCCATGACTGAGCGCCTGATGCCCTTTGCCTTTGAGGAACAGTTGGTGCGCTGCCGCCTGGATGAGCGCGGCGAGCCGTGGTTCGTGGCCAAGGATGTGGCCTTGGCCTTGGGCTATATATGGAAGCGTGCTGCCACCATTGGACATATTCCTGAAGAATGGAGGGGGAGCTATTCTGTTCAGCTCCCCTCTGGAGAGCAGCAAATGCTCATGTTGTCCGAGCAGGGCCTCTATTTTTTCGTGGCCCGCAGCGACAAGCCCAGGGCCCTGCCTTTCCAGAAGTGGCTGGCCGGTGAGGTCCTGCCCAGCCTGCGGCGCACGGGGCGCTATGCCCTGCCGGAAGCCGGAGAGGAAGCCCCGGACCTGCCCGTCATCCCCGAGATGTACGCCCTGCGCCCGACCATGCGGCAACGTCTGTGGCAGGATGCCCTGCAGACGGCCCGCCTGGACAACGGCGGGTCCGCAGCGGCGGTGCGCTGGTTCGCCCGCCTGTGCCGCATGGTCACGGCCCGGCCCGTGGGAGAGGCCGAGCCCGACCGGGAATGCGCCGCCCGCATCCTGCGCTTTGCCGATGAGGAATGCCGCCGGGACGCGGACGGGCGCGTCAATGCAAGCCGCCTGTATGAAGCCTTCGCCCTCTGGTGGTGCGCCCGCTTCGCGGACAGCGTGCCCGCCATCCATGTTTTCGGCCGGGTCATGCCCGCACGGTTCGCCAAGGTCAAACGCGGCGGCAAGACCTGGTATCTGGGCCTGAGCCTGACGCAATAGGAGGCCGCCATGAATACCCAGCCCGAAGACCGTCCCCTTGCTGATCTGGTCGCGGACCTGATGCAGCCGCTTATGGCCTACGCGGCCTTGCTGGAAAAAGCGGGCAACCCCAGCCAGAGCAAGCTGGTCTGGGCCCTGCTGGAAGACCACTACCGCAAGCTTACGGCCCTGCTGGAGCAGGTGCGGCAACAGGCACCGGACGTGGCCCTGGAAACGCCCCGCTGGAAGATGTAGCCATCGGATAGAGGAGCAAAACAAACGATCCCCACAGGCATGATGCTTGTGGGGATTTTTTGTCTTTTCATATAATCATATGAAATTATTAAATTTTATTTAATAAAAGAAAATCCTGATAAGGGCCGGAAAAATTTTTTTTATTTACATTGATTTTTACAGGGTCATTCACTTGGATACAGCGTTATTTCAATATGATAGATATAAGTAAAAATTTTTGAACCCATGTTGTTATTTTATCCATTCTATCCATTGTGGACACCTGCCGCAAAAAAATAGTGTACAGGCCAAAGGAACCCCTTCCTCCAGGTTGGGGAAATCAAAGGATGGTTCCTATGGCAGTTTTGACCCGCGCAGAAAAGACACGTCAGATAGGTTTGTGGACCGATGCTCTGGCCAAGGTATCCCTGGGCCAGGAGTACACCATCGGCGCGCGCCGCCTGCGCCGTGCCGACCTGGCCGAGATCCGCCAGACGCTGGAATGGCTCGATGCCCAGCCCACGGTGGAGGATGAGCAGGCCGGTCGCGGACTGCCCCGCTTCATCTCCATGCTGCCTGGGAGGAGGTTCTGATGCCGTCCCTGCCCGCCGTTGCGCCCAACCTGCTGGACAGGCTGGTGGGCTGGTTCGCTCCCGTGGCCGGTGCGCGGCGCATGCACGCGCGCATGGTCATGGCGCTGGCCTCCGGCCGGGTGACGCCGGTGCGCAGGCAGAGCGGCGGCCATGACGGCACCATGGAAAACTGGCGGCCCCGGCGCGAGCAGGAGGAGATGAGCGCCACCCGCGCCTACGACGTGACCATGCGCCGTGCGGAGTCCCTGGTGGCCAATGATGGCCATGCCGCCAGCGCCATCGATGCCCTGGCCCTCAACGTGGTGGGTACGGGCATGCGGCCGCAGAGCTATCCGGATCATGTCGCCCTGGGCATCACTGAAGACCAGGCCGAAGTTTTTGCCGAGAGCATGGAGACAGCCTGGCGTCTCTGGTGCGAGGAGGCGGACGCCTCCAGCCGCTCCAGCTTCGAGGATCTGCAATATCTGGCGGCCCGCTCGCTGTTCGTCACGGGCGAGATCCTGCAGCTGCCGGTCTGGCGCGATGCCCCCGACCGGGTGTTCGGCCTGTGCCTGCAGGCGCTGCACCCTGCCCGCCTGCGGACGCCCATCGATCTTTTTTCCCGGTCAGACATCTGCAACGGTGTCCAGTTGGGCCCCTACGGGGAGCCTGTGGGCTACTGGATCGCCAATCCCGTGACCGGTACCCCTCTGGAATCCCTGGATTCGTCGCACTTTTTCTTTGCCCGGCGCAAGGTGGCGCACCGCTGGGGCTGTTTCCACTGTTTCCATGCCGGCCTGCCCGAACAGGTCCGTGGTGTCTCGCTGCTGTCGCCGGCCATGAAGCAGTTCCGCGATCTGGCCGACTATGTGGATTACGAGCTGGTGGGCGCCATGATCGCGGCCTCGTTCACGGTCTTTTTGGAAGCACCGGCCGATGTCATGGCCGGCGCCGCCGGTTTTGACGGTTCGGCCCAGGACAAGGCGCCCTCCTATCTTCCCATGCAGCCCGGGACCATGACCATCGGCCAACCCGGGCACAAGCCGCACATCATTTCCAGCAACCGCCCCGGGCCTACCTTCGATGCTTTCTATGAGCGCATCCTGCGCGCGGCGGCGGCCTCCACCGGCCAGCCCTACGAGATGGTGGCCAAGGACTTTTCCAAGACCAACTACAGCAGCGCCCGCGCGGCCCTGCTGGAAGTCTGGAAGCTGCACACGCTCTACCAGGACTGGATGATCCGCAGCTTCCTGCGGCCATGCTGGATGATGGTCATGGAAGAGGCCTGGCTGCGCGGCCTGCTGGCGGTTCCCGCGGGCGCTCCGTCGTTCTGGAAGTCCCCGGCCATCATGCGCGCCTGGGGCCGCTGTATCTGGACGCGTCCGCCTCGGGGCCAGGTGGACCCGGTCAAGGAGCGTCAGGCCGATGATCTGGCCCTGGCCAATCTCACCGAGACCCGCACGGGCATCTGCCATGCCCGCGGTATGGATTTCCCCACCCTGGCCCGGCAGCGACAGCGTGAAGAGCGTCTGCTGCGTGACCTGGGCCTGGGTGTTCAGTCCGGTACATCGTCTCCGGACACGAAGGATGCCGTCACAGAAACGGCAGAGGAAACTGACGCATGACGATCCCCAACCTCCCCTCCTTGTGGGCCATGCAGCCGGAAGCGCTGACGGCCCTCGCCGATACGCTGAACCAGGGCCCTGATGCCCGCGGTCCTGGCCGCAGCGAAGAACAGCAGGCGCCGCTCTACACCGTGGAAGACGGTCTGGCCGTCATCCCTGTGCAGGGGGCCATGAGCAAGCATGGGCTCCAGTTCTTTGGCTGGCGCCTGCTGTTCTCCATGCGCGAGATCGCGGCGGCGCTGAAGGAAGTCGCCGCTGACACCAGTGTGCGGGCCATCCTGCTGGACGTGGATTCGCCCGGCGGCACGGTGGACGGTATCGAGGAACTGGCCCTGGCGGTACGCACGGCCGCGGCGGCAAAGCCGCTCTACGCCTGGGCCGATGGTCTCATGGCATCGGCGGCGTACTGGATGGCCTCCGGGGCACGCAGGATAGCTGCGCCGGCTACGGCCCAGGTGGGCAGCATCGGCGTCATCAGCATGCACCGCGAATTTTCCAAAGCTCTGGAAGGCGCGGGCGTCAGGTACACGATCCTCGCTGCCGGTCATTACAAAGCCGCCGGCAATACGGTGGAGCCGCTGTCGGATGAGATGCGCGCCTACCTGCAGGAGGGGATCGATGCCGTCTACGAGTTGTTCCTTTCTGCCGTGGAACAGGGGCGCGGCGTAAGCCGGGAAAAGACCCTGGCGATGGCTGACGGCAAGATTTTTATCGCGGGCGAGGCGCTCAAGGCCGGACTTATCGACCGGATCTGTTCCCGCGAAGAATTCATCAAACAGATCAAACAGGAGTGGACCATGAATCTCGCAGAACTCAGGGCCCAGCATCCCGAGCTGGAGCAGGAATTGCGGGCGGAACTGGAAAAGGACCGGGCGCCCGCCCTTGAAAGTGCGCGTGCGGAAGGCGCCAAAGAAGAGCAGGCCCGCCTCATCGGGCTGGCCTGCGCTGTTCTGGGCGATGCCGCCGAGACGTTGAAAACGGTGGTGCAGTCGGGGGTGACGGTCGAGCAGATCAAGGCCCTGCAGCCGCTGATGCAACCCGCGGCGAAGGCCGGCACAGCGCAGCCGGCTGACCCTGATCCCTATCGCAAGGACGCCCTGGATGCTCTGGGCAAGGCCGCGGCCGCCCCCGCGGATGTCGCGCCGGACCAGCCCGCAGGGGATGACTTCATGGCCCTGGTGAATGCCAAGATCTCCGAAGGAAAAAGCAAGGGGCAGGCCATGCATGAAGTGGCCAGAGACAATCCCGAAGCCCACGCCGTCTGGCTGAAAAACGTACAGAAGGAGTCCAAGTGATGCCGTACTACGAAAGCTCCCGAGTCACCCTCATCGCTGCTGAAGCCATCGCCAGGGCCAGCTTCGTCAAGCTGGAAGCCGATGGGCTGAAGGTCTGCGGCGCGGCTGATACGCCCATCGGCTTTACCGAGCTGGGGGCGCAGGACGCCGGTGAACATGTCTGTGTGCGCCTTATCAATTCCCAGGGCACGTTCGAGGCCCGCTCCGCCGGCAGTATCGCCACCGGCAGTCTGGTCATGCTGGCCGAAGGCGGCGCGGTGGCGCCCCACAGTGATGGCGCCCTGGCGGTGGGCATCGCCCTTTCGCCGGCGGACAATGGCGGTTTTCTCCAGATCGTGCCCATTTTCGACCGCTCCGCTGCCGCCGGGGCGTAACGCGAGGACATCATGCCTACTACCAATAGTGTGTTTCGCCCCGAACTCGGGGTCCTGGCCTACGAATACTCCCTGGGGGCGGCCCAGCAGGGCTTCATCGGCCGTCAGGTGCTGCCGGTCTTCGAAACGGATCTGCGTGCCGCGCAGTACCCCATGATCCCGGCCGAGGCCATCCTTGAGATGCAGGATACGGCCCGTGCCCCTCGTGCCGCCTATGCCCGTGGGGATTACAGCTTCGAATCCGCCGAATATTACTGCCGCGAATACGGCTGGGAAGAACCTCTGGATGACACCGAGGCCATGCTCTACAGGCGCTATTTCGATGCCGAGGTGGTGGCCGTGCAGCGTGCCACCCTCATGATCCTGCGCAACGAAGAAAAACGTGTGGTCGAGGCGACCATCAACAATGCCGGCCTGCCCAACGGGGCCGTGGCCAAGGCCTGGTCCAGCTATGCCGACGCCGATCCGCTGGCCGACATCAACAAGGCCAAGGACCATTTCCGATTTTCCGTCGGCCTGCAGCCCAATGCCCTGGTCCTGGATGTGGACATCCTGCGCCACATCCGCATGTGCGATGCGGTCATGGATCGCATCAAATACAGCAATCCCAACGCCCTGCGCGGCGAGCTGACCATCGAACAGCTTAAGGCCTATTTCGGCGTGGCCAATATCCTGGTCTCCAACGCCGTCTACAATAGCGGCCCCAAGGGGGGCGACCTCAAAGTCGAGACCCTGTGGCCCCGGAACAAGGTCATGCTTGCCTGCCTGAGTTCCGGTGGGCCCGACCTGCGCGAGCCCTGCCTGGGCCGCACCTTCGTCTGGAGTGAAGATTCCGGCCTGCTGACGACGGAAAGCTACCGCGAGGAACAGACCCGCGGGACCATCTACCGCGTGCGCCAGAATACGGATGAACGCATCCAGTTCGTCGGCGCCGGCTATGTGCTCACGGGGGTGACCGAGTAATGGCTGATTTCGCAACTGCCTACGCGCCGCTGGCCGGCTTTGAAGGCGGCTGGTGCAACGTCCAGAGGGACAGCGGCGGCGAGACCTACGCGGGCATCGCCCGCCGCTACTGGCCGGACTGGCCCGGCTGGAAGATCATCGACGGCGAGAAAGACCACAGCTCGTTCGCCTCCGGGGCCAGCGCGTTCACGCGCCATCTGGCCACGGTGCCCGGCCTCTCCGATCTGGTGTCCGGCTGGTATCGCAGCGAGTGGTGGGATCGCCTCGGGCTCGCAGCCCTGCCGCAAGACCTCGCCAACGAGATCTTCGAGCAGTCTGTTAACCTGGGCAAGGGCGGCTCCGGCAAAAAAGTGCAGCTGGTCTGCAATGCCTTCAACCGCGCACGGGCCGGGAACTCCCTGTTCGCCGACCTCAACGTTGACGGGGTCATCGGCCCCCGCACGCTGGATGCCCTGGCGGCCCTGCTGGCCCGGCGCACGGATGAAAAAGCCCTTGTCCATGCCCTCAACTGCATGCAGGGCGCGCACTACATCGAGCTTGCGGCCCGCAATCCCAGCCAGCGCAAGTTCACCGATGGCTGGATGAAACGTACCCATTGCCCCGACTAAGGAGGAAATCATGAAAAAATATCTTCTGCCCTTGCTGCTCTGCCTCTGTTGCCTCTTTCCCTGCCTCGCTCTGGCAGCGGAGGCGGACACCGCTGTCCCCGGCGCCGACATGGTGGCCACCATCATCAGCTGGCTGCCGGAAAGCTGGGGGCAGTGGGTCACCTTCGTCGTGACCCTCTGTGCGGCCATTTCGGCCGTGTGGCCGCGCCCGGCTGACGACGCCAACGTGCTGGTGCGCTTCCTTTACACCGTGGTGAACGCCCTGGGCTTCAACGCCGGGCAGGCCAAAAACGCGGACGACGCGGCGGCCCGCAACAGGCTGTGATGCCATGCCGGTCTGGGCACAGGCGCTCCTGCGGCTGGTGGTGGCGGTGGTGGCCTTTTTCCGCCGGGAGCGTTCGCGGTCTCGCACGGATGCTGTGCGCGCTGATCCTTCTGGCGAGTGGATGCGCAAGTTCGGGGGCAGCGACAAGCGCGCTTCCCCCGGCGCCGATGACGCCGGGAGCCGTAGTGACGGATGAGTGGTGGTATGCGGAGGACGGCGGACTGACGCAGGTGGATGGCCAGTGGCTGCATCTGCCCGCCTCCGAGGCCGGAGAGCTGCTGCTCTGGATCGAGTGGGTGGAGGACAACCGATGACCATCGAGATACTGCTGGGAGCCAATACGTTGCTGTTCGGCGCCAGCCTTTTTCTGGGCCATGAGTGGTGGAAGAGCCACAAGGCCCAGCACAGGGAGCTGGCCGAGAGCATCAATCGCCTGTCCGAAGTGTATGCATCGAAGGCAGCCGTGTACCGGGCGCACAAGCGTCTGGATGATCTGGATGGCATCACAGCGGATCACGCCCAGCGTCTGGCGCGTCTGGAGGCGGTCATGGAAGTCAAGCGGGATTGCGCCTGCGAGAGGTAGCCATGACCTTTAAAGCGCAGCTTGAAAAAGACCTGCACTTGGTCTTCTTCGACCCCGCCGAGTTTGGCGAGCAGGTGGAGCTTGCCGGGCATGAGGGCGTCCCGTGTGTCTACGAGCCGCTGGAGATGGAAATGCCCCTCAGTAGTGATGGGCGTAGTGCCGTCAGCTATGAGGGTGTCACCATTTATGTGGCTGCTGTCGACGTTCCGGATGAATTGAAGACCGGGCGGACAACTACGTTCCGCAACGAGCGCTGGTATGTGCTGAGTGCGGATGCGCATGAGCATATGCGGACCATCAGATTGTACAGGGAGCGGTCATGAGCATCGTCATCACGTCAGAAGGAATGGATGTGGCCCTGGGCAGGATGCAGGATGTGCTGGAAGCCCTGGGCGGCAAGGGGGCTGGCATCGCCATCGCCAGGGCCCTGAATCGCAGCATACAGGCAGCCAGGACCAGGGCGACGCGCATCGCCAAGACGGCATATACGGCCCAATACGGTGATTTGCTGGCCGATATCGTCGTCAGGCGTGCCAACAGAAAAAGCCTGGAAGGCACGCTGGAAATCACCGGCCGGCCCGGTATGAGCCTGATCCATTTCCTGCCTGATCCTGATGTGCCGCAACCTCCGGCTGCCCGTCCGCCGGAGGGTGTCACCGTGCAAATCAAAAAAAAGGGGGCCCGGCATGTGGCCCGGTCCAATATGCCGGGACGCAGCAAGAGCTTCATCATCCGTAAGCCCCAGGGCGGCTATGGCGTGTTCGTGCGTCATGGGCAACAGCTGGAAATGCTCTACGGTCCATCGCCTGTGCAGGCGTTGCAGACGGCAGACGCCCAGGAACAGGTCGTGGCCCGAGCTGAAGAAGTTTTCCCGGAGCGTCTGCAACATGAGGTGGATGTGATCCTGTCCGGCATCGTGGGGACAGGACGATGACCTCCCGTCTGCTGCTGACATGCCTGGTAAAGCTCGTGCAGGAGGCTTTTGTGGAGTACCCCTTCCCCGCCCCGCAAGGTGGGGGGATGCAACCTGTGCAGGTGTTCCTGCATGGTTTGCCCGAGCGTCAGCAGGAGGGCTGCTACCCCTTTGTGATCGTGCGTTGGATAGAGGGACAGGTCGAGCTGGAGCCGGACCACAAGACCATGCTGCATGACACCGTAGGACTGGCCCTGGGCGTCTACAGCCCGGCGGATCAGGAACAGGCGGGCTTGCTCCTGGCAGAGATGCTCGACTGTCTGCGCCGGCAGCTCTGGAAAACACGGCTGCTGGCCGAGCGTTTTGAGCTCGAGGGAGAGCTGAAAGCCAGTATCCCTACGCCCAAGCAGCGCTGGCACCAGTATCACCTGGCCACCCTCGAATGTGTGTGGAACTATACCTGGCCGCCCCGCGGCCTAGATGAAGTGGAGACCATCAGATGAGCACCACTGCTTGTATGTATCTTGGCCCCAGCCGGCCTTTCGGTCTGCCGCTGATGCGGAATGCGATCCTGCGCGGCAAGCCGGAAGAAGTTTTTCCCGTCCTGGCGGATCTTTTTGAGGAACATCCCGAACTCCGGACGCTGTTTGTTCCGGTGGACGGGGATCTGGCCACGGCGCGCATGCTGCTGACCATGCGCGGGACAGTCATGTATCAGGCGTATGTCGCCGTCCAGGATGCGTCCGTCAAGCCCGGAAGAAGTAGGAGGATATAATGGCAACCACCGGATACCGTCACGGCATCTACACCTCCGAGCAGGCCACCAGCATCCTGCCCGCCCGCACCGTGGACAGCGCGGTCATCTTCGCCGTGGGCACGGCGGCCGTGCATACGCTGGCCGAGGGCAAGGCCCGTCCCGTCAACGTGCCGCAGCTTTTTTACAGCTATGACGAAGCAGTGCAGGCGATGGGCTGGGATGCCGACCATTTCAGCGCCTACAGCCTGCAAGAGCTGATCTACAGCCATTTCGCCATCTACCGCGGCGCGCCCGTGGTCTGCGTCAACGTTTTCGACCCCGAAAAGCACAAGAGCGAGGTCGCGGACGAAAGCCTGATCTTCGGCACGTCGGCCCTGGACAAGGACACTGCCCGTCTGGCCCACGGCGGCGTCAGTGCCGTGGAGCTGAAGGATGAACTGGGCGAGACCACCTATGAGGCGGGCACCGACTACAGCGTGGATGCCGTCAGCGGCCTGCTGACCCGTCTGGCCGATGGCAGCATCCCCGAAGGCGGCACGGTCAAGGCCGGCTACGTCTATGCCGACGTGAGCAAGGTCACTTCTGAGGACGTGATCGGCGGCATCGACCCGGCCAGCGGGCAGGGCACCGGTCTTGAGCTCATCGATGAAGTCTTCCCGCGTTTCCGGCTCGTGCCGTCCATCGTTCTGGCGCCGCAGTTCTGCGAAAACCCGGCGGTGGCTGTGGTCATGGCCGCCAAGTGCGACGGCATCAACGGCCTGTTCAAGGCCATCTGTCTGGTGGACATCCCCAGCAGCGGTGATGCTGCCGTGACCAAATACAGCGACGTGCCCGGCTATAAGGAGCAGAACAACCTCACCGACGGCCTGATGGTCGTCTGCTGGCCCAAGGTCAAGCTGGGCGATAACGTGTACGGCCTCGCCACGCATCTGGCCGGGGTCATGGCGGCCACGGACGGCGATCATGACGGCATCCCCTACGCCAGCCCCAGTAACAAGCGGCTGGACATCACCTCCAGCGGCTATGTGGGCGCTGACGGCCAGTGGAACGAGCTGTGGCTCGACCTGACCAAGGCCAACTATCTGAACGGGCAGGGAATTTATACGGTCAGCAACTTCGATGGCGGCATGAAGACCTGGGGTGGCCGCATGGCCTGCTATCCGTCCAATACCGACCCCAAGGACGCGCAGGATAGCATCCGGCGCTTCTTCAACTGGTATCAGGTCCAGTTCGTTTTGAGCTATTTCGCCAAGGTCGACAAACCGCTGACCCGCCGCCTCGTGCAGACTTTTTTGAAGTCCGAGCAAATCAAGCTGGACGGCTACGCCGTCCGCGAGATCATCCTGGGCGGCAGCATCTCTTTTGATGGGTCCGAGAACCCCGTGACCGACCTCATCGACGGCATCATGCGTTTCCACCTGCGTATCACGCCGCCTCCTGCTGCCCGGGATATTGAAGTCGTCTTCGAATTTGACACCGACAACCTGTCCGCTTTGTTTGGTTAAGGAGGAAGCATGCCCAGACGTCCTGAACAAACTATCGGCTATCGAGTGTACCACGACGGTACGGACATGATCGGCGTGGCCACCATCGATCTTCCCGAGATCGCCTACATGACCGAGACCATCTCGGGGTCCGGTGTGGCCGGAGAAATCGAGAATCCCACGTTGGGGATGGTCGAGTCCATGTCGGTGAAGCTCACCTTCACCTCTGTGATCCCCGAGATCTTCAACGCGCTCGATTGGACACAGAGCTCTCTGTATGAATGTTACTCCGCCCTGCAGGTCACGGATGATGCTACCGGCAAGCGCGTCAGCGTGCCCTACCGCATCAATATCCTCGGGCGTGTCAAAAATTTCCCCATCGGCACGCTGGAGCAGGGCAAAAAACATGGCAATGAGCTGGAACTGGAAGTGACCCGCCTTGAAGTGCTGCTCGATGGCGAGGAAGAGTTCCTGTTCGACAAGCTCAACTTTATCCACAAGGTCAAGGGTACGGACCTGCTGGCCACGGTGCGCGCCCAGATGGGCCTGAACGTCTAAGGAGAGACCATGAAAAGAAGCAAGAGCGTTGTGCTGAATGAGCCCCTGAACGTAGGGGGGAAGACCATTGCTGAAGTCGTCGTGCGCGCCTCCACCGTGGGCGATGAGGAAGACGCCATGCAACTGGCGGTGGACATGAAGCGGGGCACCAATCCGGTGACCGTCGAGGTCTCCCTGCTCTCCATCGTTACCCGCCTGCCCTATGACGCGATCAGGGGTATGCGCGGGGCTGATTACGGCAAACTGCGCGACGCGCTCAACGCGCTCAATGGTACCGGTAACGGTGGCTCGGAAAACCCTACGCCTCCGGAGACGGAAGCTGGGATGTCGCAGCCGGCCTAGCTGAACTGCGGCGGGGGATGGTGGCCCTGGGGAAAATCAGCCAGTGGTCACGCAGTGAATTGAGGGCCATGACCCCGGAAGAATTCGGGGCCTATATCGAGGCCGCAGAGGCCGTGGAGAAAATGTCGCATGGCGCGTGAAATCGCCCTTTCCTTTGCCCTGGGGGCCAGACTGCAAAGCGGGTTCACTGCCGCTTTTCAGTCTGCGTCCAGCCAGGCGAAAGCCGTATCGCAGGCTATCCGCGATATGGAGCGGACGCCTGTGGGCAAGATCGGGGCGGCCATGTCCACCCAGCAGGAAAAAATCCGCGGCCTTTCTGGCAGCCTCAAGGATGCCCGCGGCGAGCTTGATGGTCTGTGGCAACGAGCTTCACAGGCCGGGACCATGACCACGGTCATGGCCAGGCAGATAGAACAGGCCGAAGCCCGGGTGCGCCGTCTGTCCGGGGCCCTGTCCCGACAGACGGCGACCTATCGGGAGACCGTGGCTCAGGCTGCCAGCACGAGCGGCAGCGTCCGTGCCTTGACCAGGGATTACGCCCAGCTGTCCGCCCAGCTTGAGCGTGCCCGGGCAGTCCAGACGGCGATGGCCGCCAACCGGAGCCAGGCCGGCGCCCTGCAGGCGCAGCGTGCCGATCTGCAGGGGCGTCTGCTGGGTACTGCGGCCGTGGGAGCCTCGGTGGCTCTTCCGGTCAAACTGGCCATCAGCGCCGAAGATACGTTCGCGGATCTGCGCAAAGTCATGGACGCGCCGGAATCCGTCATGCAGCAAGTTTTTTCCGATGCGCAGGAGATGTCCAACCGTACCGGAAAAAGCTTTGAGGATGTGGTGACCATCATGACGGCCGCGGCCCAAGCCGGCCTGGGCACCACCCGGGAGCAACTTTTGGGGGTGGCGGATCAGGCGGTCAAGATGTCCATAGCCTGGGGCGTCAGCGCCGAACAGGCAGGCAAGTCTCTGGCCACCTGGCAGGCCGCTATGGGTCTGACCTCCGAACAGTCCATGCATACGGCGGACGTGATCAATGCGCTGTCCAACGCCATGAATGCGGAAGCCGGGGCAATCGACAAAGTATTCACGGAAGTCGGCCCGCTTATGAAAAGCACCGGTCTGGCAACACAGGATATCGCGGCCCTGGCCACGGCCTTTGAGGCCGCTGGCGCCGCACCTGATAAAGCCGCGACTGCCATGAAAAACTTCGTCAAAGTTATAGCGGCTGGCCCGGCTGCTTTGACCGACGAAAGAAAGTCCATCTACAAATATTTGCAACTTGACCCCGCCGAGTTGCAAAAACAGATGCAAACCGATGCGAAGGGCGCGGTTATGCGCGTGCTGGAAGCCCTCCAGCGTGTGCGCCCGGAGGAACGCAACTCCATCTCCACATTGTTGTTCGGCGATGACTCTCTGATGGCCATCATGCCTCTGCTGACCCAGATCGACACGCTGCGCAAAGCGTTCGATATCGCCAACAGTGACGTCTCCGGCTCCGTGCTGCAGGAGTACGAAAACCGGATGAAGACCACGGCCACGGCCATATCCCAGCTGACTCAGAGCACTCGCAACCTGGGTGCGACCGTCGGTGCGACCATGCTGCCTGTTGTGGGAGCTGTCGCTCGTGGTCTGACCGTCGTGGTCAATGGCGCCAGAGAATTTGCGAGCAGCTTCCCGCGACTGACGGCTGTCGTGATGACGGCCGTGGCGGCAGTGGCATCCTTTGCTGTTGGCAGTGTTGCGCTGGGGCTTGTGCTCAATGTGCTGCGTACCACGACCAATTCCTGGCGTGGATTGCTGCTGCGTCTGGTCGCATCCCAGGTGGCAGCAACAGCCAGTACGACCGGGCTCACGGCTTCCAGCCTGGCCTTCGGGGCGGCCAGCAAGGCTGCCGGGATGGGGGCACGTATCCTGGCCGGCGGCTTGCGCAGCCTGCTGGTGGCCAGTGGCGCGGGGATAGCGTTAGTGGGCCTGGGGTTCGCGGCCAATTGGGTCATGGATAACTGGGACCGCCTGCGGATTTTTTTTGCCGCACTGTTTGACAATCTGGCAGCGGTGGCCCAGCCGGCTCTTGATCGTGTGATCGGGGCCTTTAACTGGGTGTATGATTCCGTCCTGTCTGTCTGGGGCACGATCAGCACTGTTTTTTCCGTGATCTGGCAAGGTGTGACGGAAAGCGCACTGACGGCCTGGAGCTATGTCATGGAGCTCGGGTCCTGGGCCTACAATGGTATCGCCGGCATCTGGTCTGGGGCCGCGGCCTTTTTTGCATCCATCGTTGATGGGATCACGGGGATATTCGCTGGATTTTTCAACTGGCTACGCGAGAATTTCCAGTGGATTTTTTCGGCCATCGAAACGGTGGGCGATGCCGTGGGCGCCGTGACGGGTGCTGTCTCTGATGCCTGGAACAAGGCCTTCGGAGATGGAGACAAAAAGGCTGCGGACAACGCGGCGAAAACAGCCGAGAAAGCCACGACATCTTCAGCGGCCAAGACAGCCGCGCAGGGTTCCGCGGCCAAGGTCGCCGATCCCCCCAAATATCAGCAGCGGCAGAGCTTCAATGATTTTATGGCAGCTGAAGAGGCGGCCAAGAAAAAAGGCAAAAATGGCGGCGGGTCACGCGCTTCCAGCGGCACCACTGTGGTCACGTTGGCCGGGGACAATTCCCAGGTGCAGACCCTGTTCATCCCGGCGGGCAGCCGCACGGGCAGCAGCCTGTCCACGACCACGGGCACGGCCATCCAGACATCCGGCCGTGTGGGCATGCCCACAGCCCTGCCGCAGACGCCCGCCCGTCTGGCCCGTCGTGGCGGCTCTACAGCCCAGGCTTCGGGGAGCAACGGCCAGATCATGGTGGATCTGACCCAGAATTTCTCGCTTATGTCGTCCGACCCGCGCGCGGTGCGCCGGGTGCTGGAGAGCATCAAGCCCGACATGGAGGCGCTCATCCGCCGGGCGCTGGACAAGATAGCCTCAGACCGCAGGAGGACGGCCTATGCCTAGCGAATACGTCAGCCGACAGGGCGAGGCATGGGATCAGATCGCTCTGGCCCGCCTCTCCGGTGAGCGTCAGATGGGCGATGTGCTGGCCCTTAACGTGGATGAGCTGGACGCTCTGCTGCTCTCCGGGGAGACGCGCGTCAGCGTGCCGGAGCAGGCCGCTGCCGAGCGGGTGCGCAGCCTTCCGCCGTGGGAGCGTATGTGATGCGTCGCGCCACCGTCGAGATCAGCATCCAGGGCAAGGACGTGAGCATGGATCTTTGGCCGCACCTTTTGTCCCTCTCCTACACGGACAAGGCGGACGATGAGCTGGACGACCTCCAGCTTACCCTGGAAGACCGCGAGGGGCTCTGGCAGGGCGACTGGCTGCCCAAACACGGGGACATCATCAGCGTGACCATCGTGGCCAGCAATTTCCGCGCCCCCGGAGAGGAAGAACTGGATTGCGGGGAATTTGAGGTGGACGAACTGACGCTGGAATCCAGTCGCGACGGTGGCGACGTGGTGACCATCAAGGGCGTGCCGGCGGCGGTCAAGTCCAGCCTCATGCTGCAGAAAAAAACGCGGGCCTGGGCCGACGTGCCTCTGTCCACGGTGGCGGCGGACGTGGTGGGGCCTGCCGGGCTCGATCTGCTCTACAAAGCCCCGGAGATCGTCTACGGGCGCGTGGAGCAGCGGCAGGAAGCCGACCTGGCCTTCCTCCAGCGCATCTGCAAGGAGCAGGGCTTGCGCGTGGCCGTGAAGAAAAATCTCTGCGTCATCTACTCCGGGCAGGCGGCCGACCAGCTGGAGCCCCTGGAACTCAAGCGCGGCGAACTGGCCGTGGAGCGGGCCGGATTCAAGCGCACATTGGACGGCGTCTACACGCAATGCGTGGTGGGCTACACCGACGCCGCCAGCTCCGAGACCACGGAAAAGAGCTACCAGCCGGAGCTGCCGCCCACCACGGGCCGGGTGCTGACCATCAACAAACGCATCGAGCATCCGGCGCAGGCCGAGCGCGTGGCCATCGCCGAGCTGCGGGCCAAAAATTGCCGGGAGATGACAGGCTCTCTCGAAACTATGGGCGATACGCGCCTGCGGGCGGGCACGGTGCTGCGCCTCACGGGCTGGGGCAATTTTGACACGGACTACATGATCCAGCAGGCCACGCACAACCTGGGCCGCGACAGCGGCTACCGCACCAGCGTGGAGCTGGTCAAGGCGCTGGGCTACTAGGGGGCGGACATGGATCAGACGCAGGAATTGCAGAGGGCGCGGCGAGGGATGCGCGGGGTGCTGATGTGCATCCTCCTGACGTGGTTGCTGTTTCTCCCCGCCGCCTGCTGGCTGGCTCTGGAATTGTGGGGGTACTGCCATGAGTGATGTGCAGGACGTGCTGGCCCAGACCATCCGCGTGGGCTTTGTGACGGCCCGCCAGCCGGAAAAAATGCGCGTGCAGGTGGAGCTGCGGGACACGGTGACGCAGCCCCTGTCCTCCGCATGGCTGCCGGTGCTTTGTCCGCGGGCCTCCGGCGATCTGGCCTATGACCTGCCCGATGTAGGCGATCAGGTGTTGTGCCTGTTCCTGCCCTATGGGCTGGAGCAGGGCTTCGTTTTGGGGGCCATGTACGGCAAGGCCAGCCCGCCGGTTTCCAGCGGGGACAAGTGGCACCGCCGTTTTCAGGACGGCACGGTGCTGGAGTACGACCGTGCCGCGCACAAGCTCACGGCCCAGGTGCAGGGCGACGTGGCCGTAACGGCCACCGGCAGCGTGCAGGCCGAGGTCACCGGCGGCGTCAGCGTCTCCAGCGCGGCCAGCCTGACGCTCATGGCTCCGGCCATGCAGCTGGGCGGCACCGGTGGCGGCACGACTCAGGCGGCCATGCAGGGCACGTTCCGGCTGCAGGATGGGGACATCATCGTGGAGGGCGTCTCCTTCCTGCATCACGTCCACGACTGCCCGCACGGCGGTCAGACAGGGGAGCCGCACTAATGTATCAGGGGCTTTTGGGCACGTTCCCGTTCACCGTGCTGGAGCAAGAGGTCTGCACCTTCCGCGACCTCAAATTTTCGCGCGAGCAGGTCTATGCCGAACATCGGGTGCTGGCCGGCATCCCCTGTTTGCAGCATATGGGGCGCAACCTCGACCCCGTATCGCTGACCGTGCAGATCGTGCCCCTGACGCCCGTCTCCACCGTGGGCCTGCGTCTGCGCCTGCTGGAGAGCGTAGCGGCCAGCGGCGATGAGATGGCCCTGGTCATCGGCCTCAAATATTACGGCCTGTATGTGTTGAAGTCCTACGAGATCACCCACCGCCAGCTGCACTACGGCGTGACGCTTTCTGCCGAGGTCCAGCTGGCCCTGCAGGAGTACAACTAATGCCCCCCATCACGCTCACCGTGGACATGGCGCAGCGCCAGAGCATCCAGATCGGCGCCACCGGTCTGGCCGGTCTGGCGCAGGAGATCCGCATGGTGCTGGCCACGCGCAAAGGCTCCGTGCCGCTGGATCGTGATTTTGGCCTCAGCTGGGATCATGTGGACAGGCCGATGGGCGAGGCCATGCAGTACATGGTGGCCGAGATCGGCCAGCAGCTGGAGCGCTATGTGCCGCGCATCCGGGTGCGGGACATCTCGTTTTCCAGCAACGACGCGGTGGAGGGCCAGCTCATCCCCCGCGTGACCGTCGAGATCAGGGAGGAGTACCGTGGCGATTTCCAGTAACGTCGATCTGCGCGCCCTGCCTGCCGTGACCTTTGCGCCCCTGTCCGCGGCCGACATCGAGGCATCCATCCTGACCACATACGAAGGGCTGACCGGCGTGAGCCTCCAGCCCGGCGATCCGGTGCGCCTCTTTTTGGAGGCCCTCGCCTATGTGCAGTCCGTCCAGAACCGGCTGCTCAACTTGGCCGGGCAGCAGGGCCTGCTGGCCTATGCCCAGGGCGCGCACCTCGACCATCTGGGCGCGCTCATGGGCGTGTCCCGTATCCCGGCGCAGTCCGCCCGTCTGAGCCTGCGCTTTGTGCTGGGCGAGCCCCTGGGCTTTGCCGTGCCCATCCCCGAGGGCACGCGTGTGGCCACCAAGGACGGCCAGATCGCTTTCGCCACCGTGTCGGACAGCGAGATCGCCGCCGGTGAGCTGCAGGTGGATGTGGCGGCCCTGTGTACCACCTCCGGCGCGCAGGCCACGGGTCTTGTGCCCGGGCAGGTGACGCAGCTGGTGGACCCCATCCCCTATGTGGTGAGCGTCAGCAACACCACCACGTCGGTGGAGGGAGCCGACATCGAGGATGATGAGCGCCTGCGCGAGCGCATCCGTCTCGCTCCGGAGACGTACACCGTGGCGGGCAGCACCGGTGCCTACGAGGCCCGCGTGCTGGCCGTGAGCGCCGACATCGAGGCCGTGTCCGTCACCTCCCCGGAGCCGGGCGTGGTGGACGTGCGCTTTGTGCTGGCCGGTGGCGAGCTGCCTGACGAGGCCATGATCTCGATGGTGCGCGAGGCCCTGTCCGACGAGACCGTGCGGCCCCTCACCGACAGGGTGGATGTGGCCGCGCCTGAGACCGTGGACTATGCCGTGTCCGGGCGCTGGTATCTCCGCCGCAGCGATGCCGTGCTGCTCTCCGGGGTGACGGCCGCCGTGGCCCAGGCTGTTGAGGACTGGCGGCTGTGGCAGCGCTCCCAGCCTGGTCGCGACATCAACCCCACGCGGCTCATTGCCGCCGTGCAGGCCGCCGGCGCCAAGCGCGTGGAGCTGGATGCCCCGGCCTTCCGCGCACTGGAGGCCACGCAGGTGGCCCGCGAGACCGATATTTCCCTGCTGTTCGGCGGGCTGGAGGATGAGTGATGGCCCGCCGACTTGGATCTACGCCCTTCCGCGAGCTGCTGCCCGATTCCCTGAGCGGCGATTCCTCCATCCGCGCCGCCGCTGCCGCGCTGGACACCGTGCTGGATGCGACGACGCGCGCCATCCCGGGTGTGCTGCTGTACGCCCGCCTCGCGCATGACACGGGCTTTGTGGAGCCCGTGGCCATGCTTCCGCCTCTGGCCAGACTGTCGGAGCTGTCCGGCGGTCTGGCCAGCCTCCCGGAGCCTGTGCTGGACGTGCTGGCATGGCAGCTCCATGTGGAGGGCTACGAGGCGGCTGTGGATCTGGCCGCCAAGCGCCAGCTCATCGCGGGCAGCCTGCTGTTGCACCGGCGCCGGGGCACTCCCTGGGCTGTGCGCACGGCGCTGGAGACGGCCCTGCGCCTGCCCACGGTCATCCGCCAGTGGTGGGAGTATGAGGGGCGGCCATACTTTTTCCGCGTGCGCCTCGATGTCAGCGATGCCGGTCTGGATGAGACCGGTGTGACCGACGCCATGCGGCTGATCTTTGACTACAAAAACGTCCGCAGCTGGCTGGACTGTCTGGAGACCGTCACCACCCGGCCCCTGCCTGTCAGCATCGCTGTGGCCGGGATCGTGCGGGCCATGAACCGGGTGCGCCTCTGGTTTCCCCCC
>UMHC01051282.1_pt1 | contig 24037 bp, 15 predicted proteins | sample 1965381 | NCBI WGS metagenome assembly UMHC01 (sample SAMEA4836083, study PRJEB28245) | human gut metagenome | biome: gut microbiome; material: fecal sample | place: Denmark | collected 2008 | reverse complement strand
ATACTATAGTTATTTTTAACTAGAACAAATTGTACCTATATTATATAAATGGTGACATTTAATGTCAATATGATTATATGACAAATTATGACATAATTTATATGGTGATGTTACCGTGATTAAAGAAAAACGTAAAATTATGGGTTATACCCAAGAAAAAATGGCAAATTTATTAGAAATAAGTTTAAGACAATACATAAGAATAGACCAAGAAAATTGCCTTCCTAGAACTGATATCTTAAAAAAATTAATTGATTTATTACAACTCTCTGATCAAGAATTAGGAGAATATATTAAAGTAATAATTAATAAAAAAGCTTCATAAAAATGTATAATAAAAAAGTAAGAAATACTTAAACTAAGGTTATTCCAAATATTTAAATATTTCTTACTTTTTACTTTATTGCTTTACTTTATGCTTAATTTTTACTTGATCTTTTACGATTATTTTACTTGATTTACTCATTTTTACTATATTCTTTTTTTAATTATCTTATTTTCTTGCTTATTTTTGCCACAATAACTGTCATGTCGTCTTTTTGTGTTCCATAATCATTGTCTATAGCTTCTTTTAACAATATATCTGCTATCTTCTGAGCATCATCTGTTTGCATATCTTCTAATAAATATTTTACCCATACTTCTTTGTTTATATATTCGTCATTAGACTCTATTACACCATCACTACACATTACTATAATATCCCCATCTTGTAAATCGCAGTCATATACTTCTAGGTCCATTTTTTCTATAGCTCCTGCTGGAAGTGTATTTGCTTTTAGTAATTGAACTTCTTTATTTCTTTTTAAATATGTAGGACATGCCCCATTTTTTACAAATTCCATAATTCCACTGTATAAGTCTAATATTTCTACATCTAAAGTTGCATACATATCGTCTTTTTGAGTTATCTCTAAAATAGAATTAATAAGTTTTAATGACATTGTTTTGTCAAATCCTGCTGTTAGTAATCTTTCCAAAGTTTTAATTGCAACCTTACTACTTTTCATTGCTTCTGGACCAGAGCCCATTCCATCACTTATTGCTAATAAATATTTTCCATCTTCTAATTTAGTTTCTAAGTTTGTATCTCCAGATACTGGTGAACCAGCTTTAGTAGTTTTAGAAATACCAATTTGTACAGAAAATTTATCTTGTGACATATATGTAAATTTGCATTGTTCCTTGCTTTCACGTAATCCACATTCTTGATGCTGTATTATAAATTTGTCTTTTAAAATTCTTTCTAATATAGTCTTAATTCTTTTTATATTGCATTTTTTGCCTTCCAAATCATCACATAGGTTATGATATATATCTATAATATATCTACCATTTTTTAAGCGTTTTATGTTTAAATTTCGTATGTCGAATTTTTTTTCTTGAAATGCTCTCATTAATTCTTCTCTTTTATCTGCAAATTCATCTTCATTGTCTTTCTTTATTTCATCTGCTAAATCTGCAATAGCTTGCGATACACCTTCTAGCTGGTTTGAAATATTTTCTTTATTTTGTTCTATTTTCTTTTTCCATACAAAATTCACTCTGCTTAATCTATAAGATGAATTTATTGCATTTATCATTTTAGAAATGTCTGCTTCCACCGCTTTGTTTTTTTCATGGAAACCTACTATATAATTATTATGAGCTTCAAAAATGCTAACTAAGTTTTTTTCATATATAACATCATTTTTTAATAGTTCTTCAAATATTTCATGTAAAATGTTGTTATTATTGTTATATATATCATCAAAAAGAATATTTTCTTCTAAATTTATTAAGTTATTTTTCAATTCTTCTATAAAAATATTTTCATTAGAAAGCTCTTGTTTCTTTAATTTTTTATCTTCTTTTTCTATTGTCTTATATCCTTTTGCTAAATCTGCAATTGTTTCTGACATACTATTTAATTTTAAAATAGTGTTGTCTTGGGCTTCCCCTATACTTCTTCCTGTAGTTTCTGGTAATAATTTAGTCTTTCCATATAAATCTTCTATATTAATTTTTAATTTTTTAGGTATTGCTAAAAGTCCCAAGCATGCGATTAAAATTTCTTGTATCGTAATTATTGGAACTGTATTTCCGTTTGCAACATATGTAAGAATGACATTTCCTAATATAAATCCAACTACTACACCAATTCTTCCAAATTTATTTAATATTCCTGCAATTAGTCCAGAAATTGCATATGCTGCAATCATCATAGGCTCTGTTCCACTAATAATTCCTAGTACAACACCTATTGTAATACCACCTGTTGCACCAACTAACATTCCATTTTTCCAGCCAAGTATTAATACTATTAAAATACTTAAAATATTTTTTATGCTAAAGCCAAATATACTTAAATCTCCAACTGCACATACTGCAATTGCTAGAAGCAAACTTGTTCCTATAACCTCTTCTATAGTAAAAGCTTTTTTATTTCTAAATTCTTTTAGCATAATTATTGAATTTGCGAATATCTTATAAAATATAAATGTAATAACCGCTACCATAATAGCAAGTAATAAATCATATAAAAGAAAACTTCTAAAGAACATTGGTACTATTTGAACTATTAAAACACTTGCAAATAAGTGTACTCCTAATCTTTTTTCCTCATTGGTGTCTTCTATTATGTTATGTCTTACAAACAAACTACTTGCAAAAAATACTAGAGAAGTTAAAACATAAGTAAGAAGCATATTTGGACCAAATTTTATAAAAGTTCCTATTAATGTTAAAATATAAACTATTCCGACTGGATTCCCATTGCTTAACATTGCTGCCATAAAAGCAATTGCAAATGGACTAAGCCCTAACATAATATTATGTGACGAAAATCCTACCATTGACACCATAAAAGCTATAATATAAATTATTATGTTATTTATAGATAAAAGGCTTTTTATTGCTATTTTCATTTTGTCTTTTTTATCATAAAAAGCTTCATTAAAATCTTGTCTATTATTAATGTTCTTTTCTACATTCTGAAACATAATGGTCACCCCTACTTTTTTTCAATTATTGTTCATCGCTTGTTTATTTTAATATATCTTTAGTGTAATTTCTGTCGATTTTGCCACATAATTTAAAAAAGTTATTTACATTTTGTGTACAATTTCGTTATTATTGTTCAGAACTTAACATTTTATTGCCATAATTTTATAACAAAATGACTAAAATTACAATACGAGAACGAAAAAAGAGCTAAAAAATAGACCATTTAAGTAAATTTCCTCTAATTCTAATAAATATTTTTTATAAAAAATTCAAAGCATAACATAAAAAATAGTCCATACTTTTGTATGAACTATTTTTTATTAAGTTAAGTTATTTTTCATAATGTATTATTCTTTTTTGCCTATAACTTTCTTTTTAATTAATACTATTCCGACTGCTAAGATTATAGCTGCTGCAATAGCAATTATTATATAAACATATGTTGCACTACCAAATGGTGGTAATATCATTACTCTTTCTGCTTTAGCTGCATCTACTTCTGATGGAATTTGTGTTGGGTCTTGGTTACCAGCTACTGAGTATGCCATTCTTCTACCAACGCTATTTGTTGTTTTAACAATTTCTGCAATATTATCATATGTTAAGTCATCTGTATCATTTTGTGCTGTTATTAATTGTGATAATACTAATTTAGTGCTAATAGATGTATCTGCTGAATTTGAATTTTTAGTTTGTGGTACTAAAGCCTTTTTCAAAGTTTCTGTTTGAACTATGCTGTTGTATTGATTTACATCTCTTCCTCCCACGTTTTTCTTAATTACTCCTGCTACTGTACCATTTACCAATTTACTACCTTCGCCGTTTTGTCCATTTATTACTTCATCTGTAGAAATAATTGACCAAACTTGTTTATTGTCTTCTTCTCTAAATTTTAGGTTGTTATTTACATAGTCTATTACTTGATCTGCACTAGTTGTTACTAATCTACCCTTCTTTTCTTGCTCATTGTTTTGGTCATCTGCTCTATAATAGAAACCTTTACCATCGAAGTCTATTTCGCCTGCGTTTGTTACTGTAAGAGTATATTCAATTCTTATAGTAGCACCATGCATTAACTCTTCATCCATATTTATTTGGATTAAACCATTATAACCTTTTCCTGATGCTTGTGATGTAAATTTGTCTGTTATAAGTTCTTTTCTGTATTCATAGTATTCTGTACCATGTCCGCCTTTATCGTCCTTATATCTTTCTCCGTCTTTTTTCTTGCTATAATCTGTCTCATAAATTGTATCTTTTTGTTCTGTACGTTTACTAATTATATTATAAGCCTTTCCATTTACCCAAGATAGATATGGTCCTTGTGTTGTACTATCTACTATAATTTGTCCATTTGCAAGTGTTAATCTAACATTTGTAACTTTTTTGTTTAACTCAAGTTGTGCTTTTGGTCTTTCAACTAATCCAAAGTCTACGTTATTTAATGAATATTCTGTGTTGATGTCATTACCATCTGCATATAATTCATCACTATTACTGTTATAATTATTGTCTCCTCTATCTGACTCTCCTTCTACATTTGAACTTGAGTTAGAATTCTGTCTGTTATACTCAACTTCTGCAACAATTGCACCAGTCTCGGCTTTCATTTCAGTATTTGGATTTGGTGTTGTATGTTGAGATAATGTATATGCTAATTCATTTGTTACACCTTTTCCATTGTTGTTACTATAATTGTTTATTTGTTCTCTTCTTGACCAAATATCTTTTGCATCTGAATAGTTGTTTTCATCTTGATCTGCTTTAGCTATATCATATCCATATAGTCCAGTTTCATTTTGTTTTTCTACATCTCTATAGCCGTCATATCTTCCTTCTTTATTTGTGTCCGTATATGCATCTGTTTTTCCGCTTTGGTCAATTCCTACTTGATATGTTGTAGATTTAAAATCTTGACCATTATATGTTGCATTATGTTCATTACCGTAGTTAAATCTTACTATATAGTCACCTGGTATAAATCCTGTGAATTCGTAATTTCCTTTTCCTGTTGTATTTTCATTTGCTGATGTCCATTTTCCACCTTCATAAATTTGAACTACTCCGTCTTTTAGTTTATAACTTCCATCTGCTTCTTTTATTGGGTTTCCTTTATTGTCTAATTCTATTTCATAAAGTTCTACCCAAATATTATTTACAGTATTTTCATTTTTCTGTCTTATACCATCACCTATAGTTGCTCCATCTACTGTTACATTTCTTTGGTCTTCCCAAACTACACCATTTAATTTTCTTTCCGCTTCATCATCTACATAAATATGTAAAGCTTTTGCTCTGTCTGTGTCATCTTCGAAGTTACTTTCATATCTTTCTTCTTCTAAATCATCTGCTTCTAAGTTACCTGGTTTAGAATCTATGTCTACTAGTCCTGCTGGATCATTTGAACCTACAGTTCCGTAGTTTGGTAATAATGTATTGTCTTTATAGAAAGTTGTGTAACCATTAATTTCTGCAAAGTTCATTTTGTCTTCGTCATCATCATTTTTGCTTTCATTAATTATTACTTTTCCGCTTCCATCTGTCTTTATCTTAAATGTTAAATAAATATATGCTTTTTCTCCTGCAGCTAATTTCTTATCTTCTAATCCTTTTACATATACTGCATCATAATTAGCTCTTAATCCAGTATTACCATCTGTTATTGTTCTTTCTGTTATATCGCTTTCTGTATCTCTGTCATATTTTGTACGGTTAGATGATTTTATATCTTTTGCATTTTTTATTTCATCTGCTGTGGCTCCATTTTCTATATTATCCATCATATTGTAATAATCTTCTGAACTTATATAGTTAGCCCCCTTATCATCACCTGTATTTTCTGCTTTGTCTTTATCTCCTATAATTCCATCTTCATATGTTACCCAAGATAAGTCTTCCATGTATTCAAAATCTTCATCATAGTAATCTACAACTTCTAACACTTGACCTAGAATTGTTTGTGATTGGTTTTTAACAGAAATTTTATAAGTAATATATACATCTAATGGTGCACCTGTTCTACCAGGTTGTGATACATATTCATAGTCTGCTCTATATATTGCTCTATTATGTACAGGTTCATAGTAGTTTGCATAATCTGCCATTCTTAAGTGGATGTCCCAACGTTCTCTAGCAGTATCTGTAAACAATTTATTTAATGCTTCTTTAAATCCTGCTTCGTCAAATACTCCATTATGTGTATATTCTTTCTTTAAAGAAGATATCTCAGATGGTGTAATTACACCATGCCCATAGCTGTCATAGTCATATACTTCTGTTTTGCCATTAATTTTAACTGTTGCCTTGTAAATGTCTTTCTCTAATGCTAAATCAACTTCTTGTCTTCTCCATAATCCTTGATTTACATACAATTGACCTGGATAAATATTTTTATATATGATTGCCTCTTTGTCATTATTTCTAGTTCCTATACCATAATATTGAGAATCATCTATAAATGCTTCTCCCGGCCATTTCATAGTCCATTTTCCTGGTTCTGATACAGGTATCATAATTGTTGGACTCTTTCCTGGTCTACTAGTTGAACTTTGTTCCCACTTTACATCTGTAAATATTCCATAACTGTTATGTGCTAATCTATGTTCTCCATAAATAGATTCGCTTTCCTTCATAGTTCCATTATATAAGTTGTCATCTCTTTCATTATCATCATATGTGTAACTATTATTTGGATATTTGTTTCCAGCTTCTACAAAAGTAGTATATTGATTATATACTGGATATAAATCATAACTTGATGTATCTTCTATATTGTTTAATGTATAAGAATACATTTTGCAATCTTCTATATATTGTAACATTTTCCATGTTTTGTCTTTATCTCCACCTATTTCATCAACAATCTCTTGATAAATTTGTGTTTTAAAGTCAGTTGGATATTTATTATATTTTTTAATATATTCTTTTACTTTCTTACTAATTAAGCCTTCTTGAATTTGTATATCTGGATTAGATGTTGCAGTTCCATCATCATTAACAATTTTTGAAGTATCAACAATTTTACCATCTTTAATTGTTAAGTAACTATCTACTAGTCTTTTTCCTTCTTCTAAATATTCTCCATTTTTTTGTAGTTTAAATCCTAATAGTTCATATTCTGAATAAGTATTATTGTAATATTCGTTATTGTCACCTATTAAAGCTCCTGTATTTAATGAATTAGTTGATTTATAATTTCGTGGTGACGAACCAATTTCTTTAAATCTTTCCGTAAACTCTTGTCTTTCTATTGCTTTTTCTAAGCCCTTAGATGTTTCTCTCCATCTTTGGAAATATGGATTTTTACTATCATACACTCCTGCTTTTACCATTTCTGCCACTGATGTGTAAGAATATCCACTACTTGTATTTGTTAAATATTCTGTTGGCATATAAGTATGTCCATTATATGAAAATTTAACAATATATTTTTGCCCTTGCTTTACGCCTCTAAATTCATAATATCCATAAGCATCTGTTAATGTTGGGTTAATTCTTCGTTTGTAATCATCTGATAATCGAATTGCTTCCAATTCTGCATCTGTCAAATCTGGATACTCTTCTTCTAATGTATATAAATCCGCTAGCATTTCTTTTCCATTCTTATCTAATTTTATATTACCGTTTTCATCTGCTACATATAATGCTACTTCCACATTTGGTAATACTAAATCCGATGAATCTTTTACACCATTCGCCTTCTCTTCTTTGCCTTGTGGATAGTCTTCAAATACATATCCACCTACTTTCATAGATGTTGCTCCTATAGTTTTAAATGGTATTTCATATTTATTTGTTATAATTTCTCTATAGTAATCCACATATGTTAACGGTTGCGATGTATTCTCTGAACTCATTGAAACTCCAACAGTACAGTTCCCATGCACGTGCCTACATCCAGTAATTGAACATTTTCTCCTACAAGCTTTATCATTATGATAACTTTCATAAAGATAATATGTTGTACCTTTTCTTCTACAAGCTAAGAAATCAATAGATAAATATTTATATTCTACTTTTAATTTTAGTGATGCTGGCAATTCTCCTTTATATGAAAATTCAACATAAAATTCTTCATTTGGTGCAGGATAATTTCTAAATGCATCATAGCACCACCAGTCTATTTTGTTTAAGTTTACATCTCCAGTTAAAGAATAATTACTCCAAAATTTAGGTGTCCCATAATCTCCTCCTGTTCCTAATCCAGCTTTAGGGTTAGTCTTACTTTGATTAGCTGCATACTTACTTGAGTATGTTGGTCTAATAAACATATCTATATTTATTCTTTGTTCATTACCATTTTTATCTTCATATGCTAAATACATATCTGAAATTCCACTCATTGAATATTGACTAACAGGCACTGATTTTACATTTGGATCATTCTTTTGTTCTTCTGTTAACGCTTTTATCTCTGAATTGAATCCATATACATAATTTAAAGTAAAAGGGCCTGCTTTATACATATTACTATCTAAATCTGTATCTACTTTCATATTATCTTGAAGTTCTTCTAATTCTTCTTGTGTATGTGGAATTACCATAGAATCTGCTTCTTTTTGATATGTTTTTACTTCTCCATCTTTTGTGGTATATTTTTCATTAGTATATGTTGTTGCTTTAATTCCTTCGGTCATATCTTGATATACTTTTGACTGTTTAATAAGATTTTCACCATTACTAATAATAGAAGGATCTTTTTTTCTTATTGACTCTATTCTTGAAGAAGATATTTTTTTAACTGCTAGGCTTGACTTCCATACAGCATATTGCTTAAAGTCTGCCCAATTATCTATATCTAATTCAACATTTTGATAATCAACTATTCCAACTGGATAGTGTGAAACTATATATGCTACATCATATGTATTTACATTTTGTCCTGTATATATGTTTTTGATAATAGAATTTTGTGTAACATGATCTCCACTACAGTAATAATATCCATCACTAAATTTATATCCACCATATAAATGTCTATTCTTTCCGGTATTTCTTGTCTTATGTGGAGGGTCAGTTGCGTGATCTGTTGGAATTAAATGGTTAATACTATAACTTCCTGTTAATGATTGTAAATATTCTTTACTATTTCCTGTAACTGACAACCTAGTACCTGGTGAAATACAGTATACTTCATCTTTTGCTCCATTTTGAGTTATTGGTCTGTTATAATGATCATATTCGTTTTCTGTAAGAGGTCTATAATCTTTTACAATGAATGTTCCAGTATCTTGTGATTTATGATCTGTTTTATCTTCCTCTAAAGCTTCTGATGTCGCAGTCTTTACTAAAGTAGTCGGCACTTCAAATTGATTTGTTACTACACAGCTAATTAATCCCGAAATACCTAAAATCGCAACTAACATACAAATATTTCTTATAGTTTTTAATAATTTTTTCATTTTTTTCCTCCTTTCTAATTTATTTTTGTTAGTACTTTTTTCTTAATAATAATTATACCTGTAGCTATAATTCCAGCAGCTATAATTATTATAGTTATATATCCTACTATTTTTCCTGTTACTATAGATAAGATAATATTTGCTGTTCCTAAGTCATCTTCAGTTTCTAATTTATTAGCTTGTTCTGAATCAATGTCTGGTAATCCTGCTTCGTTTGTAGCTTGATATATTTCTGCCATGTTGCATACCACACTACCTATACTTGACTTTGTAATTTTTTTGGTCAAAATTAAGCTTACTTCTCTGCTTTCTCCTGGATTAATTTTCTGATTATCTAAGCTAGTATTATAGATACATCCACTATCTTTTGATAAATACCAATCTTTATTTAATTCGGTATTAAAATTAACATCTTTTGGTAAATAATCTATAATTTTGTTAACATATCCTGGTAATGCACCTTCGTTTGTTACTACAATTTTATATTCTATAACAATAGAACTCTTATCTACATTTTGTCTCAATACTTCAATTTTTTCAAATGTAGAATTATCGTAATTATATTCTTTTGTTCCTATTGTTGGTGTTGTTAACTTAATTTTGCTAATATATTTGTCTAATCTTAAGTCGAATTTTTCCTCTCCATATAATCCAATGTCTATATTTCTTATATTACTATTTTTCAATACTATAGTATCTGTCATTCCAACTCGTGTCTTTTCTCCATCTAATATTACTTCCATATTAATTGCATCTGAATTTTTAGAAGCCTGTACTCCATCTTTTTGATATGTTGTTATTGTATATCTTGATGTATCATATACAAAAACAGCTAAATATTCGTTTGATTTTATATTTCTAAATTCATATTTTCCACTATCATCTGTTGTTACAATTAATTTTTCCCCTGTCTCTGAGGTTACTATTTGATTGTTTTTCTTATATAGCAACATAACTTTTACATTAGATAAAGTTGCTTCATCATTATCTCTTTGACCATTTTTATTTGAATCTATCCAAGCAGTTCCAGAAATTTTATATCCATTTTGAATTGTCCCATCATCTTCTTTGTTTGGATTGTATTCCAAGTAATAAGTAACAGGATTTAAAGCAATTTCTTCTATATTATTTCCATATATTTTTGCACTATTTACAATTGCTTTACCATCATCCTCTTCAGATTCTAATTCAGCTGTTACATAAATATTAGCTTCTAAGGTTACCCCATTCGCTATTTGAGGAATTGTTACCTTTAGAGTTTTAGTATTAATATCATATTCGTCTCTACATGCAACAATATCACCTGTCTTAATATTTGCAACTGTATTTCCTGTGTATTTTGCTTCTTTTGGTAAATTAACCTCTAAAGTTACATTTTCAGCACCTAAGCTACTATTTGCAGTTATTTTAAAAGAATATACAAAACCTTCTCTCTCTTTTATATATTGATTTACTGGATCAACTTGTTCTGCTGTTATACTTATTTTTCCTGTATATATGTATTTTTCATTTGACAAATATGTATATGTGCCATCTGTTAAACTAACTTTTGTAGAGAAACTTTCTGGTAGGTTGTCTCCTAATATAAATTTTACATATATTTTCATTGTAGATGTCGCAGGCATTTTTGAAATATTTACTATTACTTTATCTGATTTTATATTAATTCCATCTTTAGTAATATTGCTTCCACTTTCTATATATGTATCTTCCACTTTAGAGCCATTTGGCAATGGAATTGTAACTTCTACATTATTTATGTCTGCATCTGTTTTGTTGTTTATATCAATTGTATAATTAATTTCATCTCCAGATTGATATATTAAATCTTCATATGCATCTACAGTGTTATTAATAGTAATTCTTTTTGCATCTTCATAAAAAGTTAATTTATATGTTTCCGCTGGTATTTCTCCTTCTATATTATCTGCTGTTAGTTTTAAAGGAACACTGACTTCTTTTAATTTTTCTTCATCTATCTCATCTTCTCCATCATTTTTTATATTTAGTCCTGGTTGGCACAAAATCTCGTATGAAACTGTTTTTGATTGCCCAGATTTTATTGTTTCTAAATTCATTGTACCTAAGTAATCTGTATCAATCACTAAACTGCTATCTTCTAAATATGAGAATTTTGCATTTATTAAGTCTCCTACTATTAATTTAGCATTTGTTATATCTAGTTTTCCAGTATTTTTAACTTCAACATAAAGTCTTACATATTGTCCATTAAATACTCTTCCATCTGATGCTGCACTTGATGAAAGTTTTATTTCTAATTCAGGTCCTTTTCCTGTTGTTAAATTTAATATTGGTGCTTGTTTACTTTCTTCCATTGTTGCTTCTGAGGCTTCATTTGTATAATATGTTTTGTACATTGCTGCTGCATTTTTGTTGTAACCAATATTATTTGGTAACTCTATTTCATAGTTAAATTCGATTGTTCCTGTTGCTTCTATTTTGTCTTTTAATACTATTAAATATGATTTTGCTTTGGTTAAATCTGTTGGAGAAGTTGTCCATCCATTTGATGTATCTTTTAAATCTTTATTTGCATCTGTTTTCTCAGAATAATAAACTTCTATTTTAGATGTATCCATACCTAAAACTGAAATTGCTTTTGATACACTAAATGTTGTTGTATTTCCTAAATCGTCTGTTGAGTCTATTTTTTTGTTTCCTTGTGAAGGAAATCTTCCTAATATACATACATTACTAATTGGATTTGTATTATTATTTGTTAATGTTCCTTTAACCGTTGCTATTCTTTTGTTAGCAAATGGTGCTATTTCTACATCTACAGACTCATCTGTAATTGATAGTATTCCTGATGCTCCTTCTTTATAATTGTCAATTCCTGCTGATACCATAACACCTGTTGGAACTACAAAATTTACATCTGTTTTTACCATTCCTTTTATTTCTTGTGCATTAGAATTTGCTTTTGCTCTTACAACAGAATTAGTTTCATTGTTTATATTTGCTCTTTCTGGTGTAATATTACTTGTTTCATACAAATCTGTATTTTCATTTGTATAATACATAACTATTTGTTCATTTTTTCTTGGTGTTAATTTATTTAAAGTAACGTCTGCACTTATTACTACTGTTGCTCCTTGTATTTCCGTATTTTCTGTATTGTATTTTGTTTGAGTTCCCTCAAATTCTATTCTTATTACCTTTTTGCCATTTCTTTCTATTAATTCTGCTTTTTTATATTTTAATTCATCTTCAAATAGTAATTTACTACTTTTTATTTCTATTGTTTCTATGTATTCTGGTAATTCAATTTCTATCATTGGATTTTTATATAATGCATTGTATACATTTGATGTATCTAATAAAGCTCTAATTTCTACATTTTCATTTTTTACTAATGTAGATAAGTCCGATTTATTTATAGTTAATTTTGCTTTTGATACAGGTTCTTCCATTTTAATTTTTATATTACCACTAACTGCTTCTGTACTTGTTTTTAATGCTACTTCACTTGACAAATTTGAAACTTCTCTTATTTGTGATTTTGAGTAATCTAATTTTCCCTTTATTGCTTTTTCTATTTCAATTTCTATTTTTCCTTCTATAATAGGTTTAGATGTTTTTATAGTTACTTGGTTTACATCTTCTTTAGAAATATCTAAAATATATTTTCCTGTATTATCTTTTTCTGTATCTTTATTTATTTCTCCTATTTTTGTTTTATCTGTTTTAAATACTTCTATCTTTCCATCTTTGCCTAACATTTTCTTAAAAATATCTTCGGCAACTTTTATTTTTTTATTATATGTATAATTTGTTCCTCCGACTGTAGTACTTATGTTTTTTTCATCATTAATTTCAAATTTATCTATTGTTTGATTTAGTTCCAATTCATTTTCTATACCTGCATAAGCAATATCTATTATATAATTTTCATTATAAATTGTTTCGTTCAATCCATCTTTTTTATCATAATTTGCATATATATAACCTTTACTTATTTTCTCATTTGATGAGATTGAAACTGTATTAATATTTCCAATTTTGTCTTTTAGTGTATAGTCATATGCAAAATCTTTATTTATATTAGTCTCTACGTTATTGTATAAACTCATTTTTACATTTAATTTTAATGTTCCTTTTACTTCATTGCTTAAAACATAATCATAAACTTCTTTACCTTTATAAATGAAGTTTACTAAAATTTCATCTACTGAATTCTTTTTCCAACTAATATTATTTTGATCATTAGGATTATTTGTTAATTTTATTTCTAATTTTCCATTTTCTTTGTTATATGTATAATTGTCTTGATTAAATTCTACACCATTTTCTTTTCCATTTGTAGCATTTGTATTATTTACTGTAACTTTAACCTCTTCTGGTTTAGCTTCGTTTATTAATGGAACTTCTACTGTAGTTATTTGTTCTTTTACTGGCATTGAATTATCTTTTACTTTATTAGAAATTAATGATTGAAATATTACACCATATTCTTCTCCAACATTGTATGGAATATATTTTGATAGTTGTGTCGTATTTTCTATTTCTGCTGTTCCATTCCATTCAACTTGAGTTTTAATTGTTTTTGTTACAGCTTTTGTATTTCCATTTATATCTATATAATTAGCTGTTAAAATAACATCAGTAACTTTAGAGAAATTATCTGCCTTTACATTTTCTTCATTTAGAATTTTAATTGGCACCTCTATAGTTACTTCCTCACCTTTATTTATTGAATTTAAAGTTATTGTATCTTTATTATCATTAACTTTTTGGACGTACTCAGATTTAATCTTGTCACTATCTATTATAAAGTTTGCGTTTGAAAAATTAACTACAATATCTTTTAAATACCCTTCTTCTTTTACTTTAAGATTTAAATATATCTTTCCTTCTTCTGTAGTTTTATATTCTTTTCCATGTACACCATCATCAAAGTAGCTATTAAATTCTACTTTTGAGTTGTTTGTTTTTGTATTCTGTTCTTCTAATTCTCCTCCATAAGCTATAACTTCTCCACCAAGTACTAATAAATTAGAAAATACTAGTATTGTGGTTATTATTGCTGATGTTACTTTTGTTATTACTTTTCCCATAGTGACCTCCTAAACATAATATCTCATACTTTATTATAACCCATTTTTACTTTGTTTTCAATGGTTTTAGCATTATTTCATAATGTTTTTTGCATATTTTCCCTATTTTTATAATTATATCCTATTGTAGCATTTTTCGCTTACATTTCAATATGTAATATATTCTTATTTTCTACATACAATTTTTATATTTACGGAAGGTCGTTTTGCCTTTTTTATTAAATTTTAATTACAATTTTATTACTATATTACAAAAAAGGTTAATAGTATAATAAATATAAAACTATTAACCTTTTTTATTTTTGATATTCTGCTAATTTTATACTAATCTAAAAACAAAATATTTTACTTCACTATTTCTCCCATTTCATTAATTTATATAACTTATTCTTTATTATTGTTTTTGTAATTTATATACATTGTTTCTTTATTATTATTTTCGCTAATTGATTGTGTCTTAATCTATTAAAGTTCTTTAATATTCTTCCAATTTTTTTATAATCTCTTCTTTTGTTAATTTTCCTGATTTTTCTTCACTTCCAACTTTCTCTCTTATATCTCCATATTCATCTACAAATATAGTACATGGATATCTTTCTATTCCATAAATATCTAAACATTTTTTTCCTTCATCTATTAAAACTGGTACCTCAATATTATTTTTTTGTATATAAGCTGCAATTTCTTCTTGATATGTCTTATATTCTGAATTTTCTCCCAACGTTGGAGAAACTATTGTTAAAAATATTGCATCATTGTATTCTTTGCTTAATTCATTTATTATAGGAACTTCTTCTTTACAAGGCGGACACCATACTGCCCAATAGAGTATGACAACTTTTTTTCCTCTATAATTTGATAAACTAACTTTATTTCCATTTTGATCTATTAGTGTAAAATCTGTTTTTTTTGTTTCAAAATCTATTTTACTTTCATTAGATACATTTCCCGAATTCAGATTTTGTAAATTACTATTTTTTCTTAAATTAATAATATTAAACTGATCTGCAACTATAAATACTATAAAAATAATTACTATAATGAGTAATAAAACTAATAAAAAAATTAAACTTTTTTTCTTCATTTCTTTTCTTCGTATAGTTAAAGTTATTTATTATACGAATTCCTCCTTTATCCTTTATTTGAAATTTATTATAATTTTTATACATTGCTGTAATTAGTGTTTTTTATATCATTCATTTTAATTAGTATATTTGAATTATAATTCAATTTAAATTTGTCGTCAACATTCACGTTTTACTTTTTATAGAATATACTATTATAGTTTCAAATATATATTATTTAGAGGAGTGATTTAATGAATAACATGGACATGGCAAAATTAATGAATATGTTGTCACAAATGGATAAAAGGGAATTGGAACAAGGGCTTACAAAAGTTGCTCAAATTTTGAATTCACCTGAAAAAGATAAAATTATAAACGAAATTAATAAAAACAATCCAAATCGTTAGAATTATTACTATAATAAAATATAATTATATTTTATTATATAAAAATGAATTAATTTGTTCTAACAAATTAAAAGAAAGGGATTTTTTATATGAATGAAGATATGTCTAACTTAATAAATAAGTTTAGTTCTATGTTGAAAAATAATGAACTACCTCCTGAATTATCTAATGTACTTCAAAGCGTTACAGGTAATTCTGTAAGTAGTAACACTAATAGTAATCCTAATCGAAATTTTAGCAGTAAATATAACAAAAATTGCTCTAATAATTCCGACAATAATTCTAGCAATAATATTTTTGATAATAACAATTCTAATAATAATAATTCTAACAATAATATTTCTAACTACAATACTTCTAATCACAATATTTTTAGTAACAGTTCTAAGAATCCTAGTAACAATAGCTCTAATCATAGTTATAATAATTCTATAGGCAATAATTTTTGTAATAGTTCTAATGATAATTTAAATAATTCTTATAGAGATATATCTTCAGATTCAAAAAATTCTGCAAATATTGGAAATATAGACTTTAGTAATATTAATATAGATGCGATAAAAAACATACTTGGGCAAAATAGTAATAGTGATAGTAAGAAAAATAATGATTCTAGCTCATTTAATATTGATATAAACACCATGTTAAAAATGAAATCTATAATAGATGCAATGAATAACCAAAAAGATGACCCAAGAGCCAATCTTTTAAAGTCATTAAAACCATATTTAAAAGAAAGCCGAAAAGAAAAAGTAGATCAATACATTAAAATTTTTAGTATGGAAAAAGTATTTGAACAATTTAATCCTCTTGGTGGTGATAAGAAAAATGATGTATAATTATCCATTTTTTTCATTTCCTTCTTTTAGAAATTATAATTATTATCAATCACAACACAATAAATATACAAATAATACTATAAAGAAATTTCAAACAAAACCAATGATAAATGAAGAAAAAAATAGTTCTAATAATAAACATCGTAATTTTAATACTTGCACTGATGCTTCTAATTCTCATACTAATACCAATACTGGTACTAATTTAAAGAAGCACCCAGAAATAAAAAAAGATAATAGTGAAGTTTTTGAAATATTTGGTATAAAGCTTCATTTCGACGATATTTTACTAATTTGTCTTATATTTTTTCTATATAGTGAAGGTGTTAAAGATGATTATTTATTTATTTCTCTAATTTTGTTATTATTAAGCTAAAAAGGTTTCCATAATAATATTATGAAAACCTTTTTTAACTTTCTTTTAAATCTCTATTCTACTATAATTTCATCTTTTTCATTTACATATGCCTCTGTTTTTATATTACTTGAATACTCTTCTGGTATTTTTATTTCCATTTCTTTTACTATATTTGCTATTCTAAGTTGCGGAGCTTCGATAGATGCTGCTGCTATAATTGCCTCTTTGTTTCCTTTTGCACCAGCATGTGCTAATCCTCTTAATATTCCTACAACTACTACATTTTCTCCTGCTACAACCTCTGCTCCAGCATTAACATCTCCTAAAATAACTAAGCTTCCCTCAAATTCTACTCTTTGTCCAGATCTTAGAGAACCCCTATGAAATTTGGTTTCAGACGTAGCAATATCTTTTTTAAACGTCTTTTTTATTCCATGTAATCCTAATATTTTAGGACTATCAAAATCCACTTTAGTATCTATTATTGATTTTACTAAATTTTGTATTTCTGCCATTTCCTTATTTTTCAATACTTTTCCTGAAATAAGTAGTGGTGTATTATCATCTTTATATAATTTTTTAAATTCTTTTAATTTCTTTTTTAAATCTATTAAAATTTCTTCTTGGGTTGCGTCTTCTGCTATTTTTACAATAACTCTTCCTTGCCTTGTGTTAATACTAATACAACTCTCCATTACTACCAAACCCTTCTTTATATTATTATATATTTATTATTTAACTGTATTAATTTTACATTTGTATTTTATTGATTTTACATTTATATTTTATAAACTTTATCTCTGTACTTGAGTACTTGGAATTGCTGTCATGTCTTCTTTTACTTCATTTGCATTCATTCCAAAATATTCTGCCATTATATCTCTTGCTGTTTCTGCAGTAAAACCTCCTGAACCTGCATTTTCAATTAGTACAGTAACTGATATTTCTGGATCATCAAATGGAGCAAATCCAACAAACCATCCATTTACTTTATCTGGATCACCTGTTTCCGCAGAACCTGTTTTTCCTGCAACTTCTATATCGAATCCTGCAAATGTAGAATATGCTGTTCCTCCATCTTCTGTAACCCCTTTCATTCCTTCTAATATTGCATCTATGTTTTCTTCTTTTATATTCAAGTCTTCTACCTCTGTCGGAGTATATCCAAGTCTTTCATTAACATAGTTTTCTAGTTCTTTTTTATCTACTTCTGTTCCATCTGGTTTCATTATATTTTTTATTAATGTAACATCTACTCTATTTCCGCCATTTGCTAGAGAACTAATGTATCTTGCCATTTGAATAGGAGTAAATCCATTATCTCCTTGTCCAATAGCTGCTGAAAGTGTATATCCTGGTGTCCATACTTCTCCACGTGCTTCTACTATTTCTGGTCTTGAAATTGTTCCTGTTTCTTCTCCTAATAATTCTATTCCTGTTTTCATTCCCAATCCATAATATTCTGCATATTTAACAATATTCTCTATTCCTGCTCTATACCCTGTCTCATAAAAGAAATAGTTACAAGATTTTTGTATAGCTTGTGTAACATTTAAATATCCATGACCTCTACGATATGATCTCCAATACCAACAAACTGGATTTCCAAATTTGGGATAAACACCAGTATCATTTATTTTAGTTTTTGTAGTGATTGCACCTGTTTCTAAACCTGCTGTTGCTGTAACCATTTTATATATAGAACCAGGAGAGTAAACTCCACTAATAGCTCTATTTACTAAATTTTTTCCCTCTTTATAGGAATCATACTGTTCTTGACTTATTCCATCTATAAACAGTTGTGGATTATAATCTGGATAGCTTGCCATTGCAAGAACTTCCCCAGTTTTAACATTCATTACTATTACTGCTCCAGCATTAGCAGGGCTTGTTTTATAAAATCCACCATTTGCAATTTTATCTATGTTTTTCTTTAATGCTTCTTCTGCTACTTTTTGTAAGTTTGCATCTATTGTAAGAACTACATCCGAACCTGCTACTGCTTCTTCTGTAACATATTCTTCTGTAACTGTTCCATCTACTGCCATATCTATTTGTTTTATTCCATCTGTACCTTTTAAATAATCTTCAAAAATATATTCTACACCTGTTTTACCAACTATATCATTTAAACTATATCTATCTTCTTTCCCTTTTAGCTCTTCTTCTGATATTGGTCCCACTTGTCCTAAAATGTGTGATGCTAAATTTCCAGATGTATATTTTACTTTTGATCCTGTAGCTATTGTCATACCAGGAAGATCATTACTTTGTTCTCTTATTTGTATGGCACTTTGTCTACTAATGTCTTTTGCTATTTCTACAGGTTTTATATTACTATAACCTGTTCTTGTTATTTCGTACCTCACTGCCATTATCTTTATTGCTTCTTCATCATTATTTGTAATATTGTATTTTTTCTTTAAACTATCAAATGCTTCTTGCGCATTTGCATTTTCATCTATTTCTAAACTTAATTTCCAACTTTTTAGGTTTTCTTCAGGAAGTGTATATCTTACTGGATTTACAGCTATTGGCAAGTTATCTATGTATTCGTCTTTATTAGACTTTAGTATGTTTATTGTTTTTAGTATAGTATTATTTAATACACTATCTTCTATTTTCGTTTTGTATAATTCTAGAGAAAATGATGTCTCAGATGTAACTAGTTTATTTCCTGTACTGTCTAAAATATTACCTCTCGCTGCTTTTAGCACGGATTCTCTTGTAAGCCTTGTATTAGAGGTTTCTCTATATTCTTGTCCATGTACAATTTGAAGATTGAAAAGTTGAAGTATTAATATTATCCCAACAATATATATAAAAATTGTTACTATATTGTATCTTATTTTATTATTATCATTTTTGCCCAACTTTTCACCTTCTTTCTTTATCTGTTTACAATAATTGTTTTATGTATATTAATTGCATGTTTTAAATTTATTTTTAGAAATATCTCGTCATAATTGTTTTAGATTTAAATACATTTTCCATAGCATAGCCTAATTTATGTAACAATGGATATAAAATTATAATTAACAGTGAGTTATATAGCATTTCTATTAACATTATTTTAGAAAATGACCATAATTCTATTTCAATTCCGTCTTTTATTATTGTAAAAGCATATATTCCAACTTCATATATAAATGTTGATATTATAACCATTAATATAATTGTTAATTTGCTATCTTTTGAAAAGTTCTTGTCACAATATTCTGCAATCAATCCAATTGCTCCAAGTAATATTCCTGAAATTCCTATAGATTTACCTATAAGTAAGTCTATTAATATACCAAAAATTAACCCTAATATTAATCCTATCTTCTTGCCTGCAAATAATCCTACAAATAATATAAGAATTACAAATAAATTAGGCATTATTCCAAATATATTAAACCAACTAAAAAAGTCAGCTTGTAAAAAATAAATTATAAAAAAAGCTAATATTATTAATGCAATTATTCCGGCTTTTTTCATTTTACTTCCTATTCTCCTTTTATTTGTAAAATATTATTACTTATTTGTAATTACTAAAACTGTTTCTAATTTAGAAAAATCTACTGCTGGATTTATCATAGCATATCTATCTGTAATATTTTTAGTATTTACTATTTGTGAAATTGTTCCTATATGAATTCCTTTTGGATATATTCCACCAAGCCCTGAGGTTTCCACATTATCCCCTTGTACTAATGTTGCTTCTGTTGGTATGTATGTGGCTTTTAACATAGATTTGTCATCCAATGTTCCACTTACTATTATTGTATCTCTAGTTGTACTTATTGTACTACTAACAGAACTTGCCGTATCTATTATTGTTTGTACTTTAGCAGTTGTATCTGTAACTGAAAGTATATGTCCCACTAATCCTCTGTCAGATATTACTGTCATATTTGGTTCTATTCCATCATTTTTTCCAACATTTATTATTATTGTATTTGAGTAATTACTTATATCACGATTTATTACATATCCTGGAACTGTACTATATTCTTTGTATTTATCTTTTAAATTAACATATTCTTTTAATGTTTCATTTTCTGCTTTTAAAATTTCATATTCTCTTAAAGATTGTTCTAATTCACTATTTTTCTTTTTTAAGTCTTCATTCTCTGCTTTTAAGTGTTCTACATCTGAGAAAAAGCTATTATTTCCAGTTATTTTATTTTTTAAATATGTAAGCCCATTTTGAATAGGCATAACTAAATAGCTAAAAACATTTTCCGCAGAAGATAATTTTTGTGTATCCATATTTGACAATACAACTAATAAAATTAATACTATGATTGTTATTATAATACCTATTAGTCCTGTTTTTTTCTTTTTATACATTTATTAATCTCCTATCTCTTTTTAATATTTAGATACACATTGTTTGTAATAATCTTCTTTAAATTTTATATTAATTTTTATTTTTTTGTTATTTTTTACTCTTAATTATCAATTATTTATTGTTTATTTTTACTTTTTATTATTTATCTTTTATATTTTGTCTTTTATATTTTATTATTTGTTCTATTTTATCTTCTCCTTGAACTTGTTAATACAGTTTTTAAATCTTGTAAATTCTCTAATGTTTTTGCTGTTCCTCTTACTACACAATCCAATGGTTCTTCTGCCACATATACAGGTATTTCTGTTTTCATAGATATTAATTTATCTATATCTTTTATTAAAGCTCCTCCACCTGCAAGCACAATACCTTTTGCCATAATATCTGAGGCAAGTTCTGGTGGTGTTTTTTCTAATGTTACTCTAACTATATCTACCATTTTATTTATAGATTCTGACATAGCTTGTCCTATTTCATTTGATGTTACATGAATTGTTTTTGGAAGACCTGTTCCTAAGTCTCTCCCTCTTACTTCCATATCTTGCTGTGCTGTTGGTGGTATTGCACAACCTAAGTTAAGTTTTATTTGCTCCGCTGTAGAAGCCCCTATTGCCAAGTTATCTTCTCTTTTTATATAGTTTATTATATCTTCATTTAATTCATCTCCTGCAACTCTTATTGAATTACTAACTACTATACCTCCAAGTGATACTACAGCGACTTCTGTAGTTCCTCCACCTATATCTACAATAAGATTTCCACTTGGTTCAGCAATTTCTATATTAGATCCGATTGCTGCTGCCATTGGTTCTTCTATTAAAAATACTTCTCTTGCCCCTGCTTGCATAAGTGCTTCTTCCACTGCTCTTTCTTCTACTTCTGTTATTCCTGATGGAACACCTACTACAATTCTTGGTCTTCCTACATTATATTTTTTGCTAATCCTTCTTAAAACTTCTTTTAACATTAATTGAGTCGCCGTAAAATCTGCAATTACTCCATCTTTTAATGGTCTAATTGCCTTTATTTGTTCTGGCGTTTTTCCTAGCATTTCTTTAGCTTCTTTCCCAATAGCAAGTAAACTATTTGTTTTTAAATCTATCGCTACAACTGATGGTTCTTTTAAAACTATCCCTTTATCTTTTATTGTTACTAATACATTTGCAGTTCCCAAATCTATACCAATATCTTTTGAGCCTAATTGAAATAAATTCATATTAATTTTCAAGTCCTTTCCTATAAAAAATACTTTCATAACTATCATGTCCAATAACTATATGGTCTAACAATTCTACTCCAAGTAACTTTGATGCAGCTATTAATCTGTCTGTAAACTCCATGTCTGCCTTACTAGGCATTGGATCACCACTAGGATGGTTATGTACTAAAATAATTTTAGGTGCTTCCATTTTTACAGCTTCTGCTAGTACATCTTTTGGTGTTACAATTGCTAAGTTTGCAGTTCCGTAAGAAACATCTAAAATTTTATCTACTATATTTTTAGTATTTAAAATTAATACTTTTACTATCTCTCGTTTTTCATTTTTTAATTCATCTATTAACAAATTTGCTACATCTTGTGGACATGTTATCTTTACTTTGTTGTCCAAAATTGGCCTTGACATTCTCTTGTTTAATTCTGCTACTGCTTTTAGTTGTATAGCTTTTATTTTTCCTATTCCTTTAATTTTAGTTAATTCATTTATTGAAATATTTTGTAAGAATTTTAAATTATCTCTTTGTTCTTTATTTAATTTTAGAATTTTCTGAGCAATAGTTACTGAACTTTCTTCTCTAGTACCAGTTTTTATTATTATTGCTAATAATTCTGCATTAGATAATGAATTTGAACCATACATTTCTAACTTTTCGTATGGTCTTTCAGATATTGGAAGCTCTTTCATTTTTATTGACAATAAAATCAATCCTTTCTTAAATAAATAGCCCCCAATAGTATTTGACCTAATTTAATTTTTATACTTAATACATAATTTATTAGCGCATAAATCTGTATAAAAATATTGCTATAACTATTCCTAGTATACTTGCAATATTTATTTTAAACATTAATCCAAATGTTATATTTATTACTTGTAAATCTAAATTTACTGGAGTTGAAAGTCCAAATTCTTGTCCATATGATAACCATGATAGCCAATCTACACTTGCTGCTAATTCTCCTATTAACCCTCCTAATACTATTCCACATAATATAAATAAAATTAGTATCAAAGTACTTTTTCCCTTCACAGCGTTTCTTCGTTCCTTTCTATATTAATATTTTCTTATGTTTTTTCACGTTAATATTATATATGCATTTTTACAAATTTTCAATATTAATTAGTAAAAATTAATAAAAGTATTTATTTTTATTTTTTCATATGATATATTATTGTTTATTCTCATTTTTGTAAATTTAAATATTACAAAAACAAGTTATCTTTAATATAATATAGTATAACTAATTTCCAATTTTTTATCATTTATATTTTATGATAAACGTAGTATAATTTAGTTGGAGGCATATATAAATGAAATTTGAAAAGATTAATGATGATAAAATAAG
>UMHC01007172.1_pt1 | contig 24231 bp, 16 predicted proteins | sample 1965381 | NCBI WGS metagenome assembly UMHC01 (sample SAMEA4836083, study PRJEB28245) | human gut metagenome | biome: gut microbiome; material: fecal sample | place: Denmark | collected 2008 | reverse complement strand
ATTGAGATTGCCATTGAGATTGCTTGCGGATTTTAGGAGGATTAGATTTTATTTTCTAAATAACGAATAACCCCATAAAAAAGGACGGCTCATTTTTGAACCGCCCTTTTTATCGATTACACCAATTTCCTTATTTCTTGGCCGGTGAAGAATAACGTGCATTCAAACCTTCCAAAATTTCCTTTGTAATATTGTAAACACTATCGGCATACAACAGATTATCAAAACCAGTATTGCTGATAATCATGCTGTAGCCTTTTGTCTTGTTATATTCTTTCAAGAAAGAATTAATAGAATCACGCAGCTGCAAACTGTTTTTTTCATTTTCGCTCATCAGTTCAGACTGCAATTTATTGCTCAGGGCCTGCAAATCTTGCTCCAACTTAGCAATACGGTTGTATTCCTGTTGAGCTCTTTCCTGCGAAAGATAAGCATTGTTCTGATATTTGGTCTGGAATTCCTGCTTTTGCTTTTCCAACTCAGAAGCCTTCTGGTTAAGTGTCAGACGTACATTTTCGCTCTTCTTCACCATCGCTTCATTCAGGTCAATGCAGAAATTGTATTTGGCCAACAATGTGTCTATCTCTACATAAGCAATCTTCATGCCTGACAGGCCGGCTTGAGCAGGAGCACTAACCGATTGATTGTTTGTATTGCCTGCACATTGGGAAAACAAAACAACAAAGGCCAAAGCAGCCAAACCGTTCAGGAGGTAATTCAATTTCTTCATAATTTTGAATACAATAATATTTTTAGAATTAATTAGTTCACACTTTCATTCAAGGCTTTTTCCAATTCATCAATGGAAAAACGAGATTTTTTCTGCGCAGCTCTGTCTTGCGACTGAACGCATCCAATGCCTTTCTTACGAAGCGCCTTATTACCGCTTACATGGCCATTAGGGAATCGTCCTCCTTTTACAAAAAAGACCTTTACACCCAACAGAAGCACACAAATAGCAACTATTAACAAAGTTATCAATACAGTCTCGAGCATTTCCATTAATTTTGTGGGTGCAAATATAGGGCTTTGCAAGGACTAAGCCGCCCTTTTTCTTCTAAAAAAAGAAGATGGGTTGGCAGAATAATTCATTATTTAACCATATTTAGCAATATATCGTTCATGCAACAGTCCTTAAGAGAAAGGAAAAACAGATTGCTACAAGGCAAAAACCAAAACAAAAAGAAGTATGGAAAAGAAAAATTTGAAACCGGCAGGAGTGTTCCACTATTTTGAGGAAATCTGCCAAGTACCACGCCCTTCCAAACATGAAGAAAAAATAATAGCTTACCTGAAAGAATTCGGCCAAAAGCACCACTTGGAAACATTATCGGACGAAGCTGGCAATGTGTTAATCAGGAAACCGGCCACACCAGGCATGGAAAACCGTAAAACCGTAGTTCTGCAATCCCATGTGGATATGGTCTGTGAAAAGAATAACGATGTAAAACACGATTTTATGACAGATCCCATCCAAACCGAAGTAGACGGAGAATGGCTGAAAGCCAAAGGTACAACTCTGGGAGCAGACAACGGTATTGGTGTAGCAACCGAATTAGCCCTTCTGACCGACGATACGATTGAACACGGCCCTCTGGAGTGCTTGTTCACAGTGGATGAAGAAACAGGCTTGACAGGTGCATTTGCCCTGAAAGAGGGATTCATGACAGGAGAAATCTTACTGAACCTCGACTCGGAAGATGAAGGCGAACTGTTCATCGGATGTGCAGGAGGAGTAGATTCTGTTGCTGAATTCAATTACCACGAAATAGATGTTCCAGCCGGATACTTTTGCTGTAAAATTCAAGTAAAAGGTCTGAAAGGCGGCCATTCAGGAGGAGACATTCACTTAGGATTGGGCAATGCCAACAAAATTCTGACTCGTTTCCTGAGTCTTGCTTCTCAAAAATACGACCTCTACTTATGTGACATCGATGGAGGCAATTTGCGTAATGCCATAGCCCGGGAAGCTCATGCAATCATTGCCATACCTGAAAATGACAAACACAGTTTGCGAACCGATCTGAATATATTTGCAGCTGAAGTACAAAATGAATATAACGTCATCGATCCAGATCTACAACTGATCATGGAATCAGAAAACTTCCATGCAAAAGCAATTGACCGCGATACCACACGCCGACTCCTTCAGGCACTCTACGCATGTCCTCACGGTGTATTTGCCATGAGTCAGGACATTCCCGGCCTGGTAGAAACATCTACCAATCTGGCTTCTGTCAAAATGAAACCCAACCATATTATCCGTATCGAAACCAGCCAACGTAGTTCCACGGCCTCCTCGAAACAAGACATTGCCAACATGGTACGTACTGTATTTGAAATGGCCGGCGCAACTGTTACTTTTGGCGACGGTTATCCAGGTTGGAAACCCAACCCACATTCCGAAATACTGGAAGTGGCCACTGCCTCCTATAAACGCCTGTTTGGCGTCGATGCCAAGGTTAAAGCGATCCATGCAGGACTGGAATGCGGCCTGTTCCTTGACAAATATCCGTCGCTCGACATGATTTCGTTTGGTCCTACTCTGCAAGGAGTACATTCACCAGACGAACGTATGCTGATACCAACGGTTCAGAAATTCTGGGATCATCTGCTAGATATTCTGAAAAACATTCCAACTAAATAATTACGGAACAGACGGATGATACTCTTTTTACAAAGACACAGGAAGAATACGAAACCGCGTTTCGCATTTTATTCTTTCTGTGTCTTTGTTTTTTCAAGCTACAGTCTGTTATGCAAGGCACAAAACAATGATACTCTGACTTTCCGCGTAGTCAGTTACAATGTAGAAAACCTTTTTGACACCTATCATGACTCACTAAAAAACGACTACGAGTTTCTACCCGAGTCTGTTCGCCATTGGAACTATTCAAAATACAAGAAAAAGCTGAACGACATCGGCCGCACTCTCATTGCCGTGGGCGAATGGACACCTCCAGCACTAATAGCCCTATGTGAGGTTGAAAATGACAGTGTATTGTATGATCTGACACACTACTCCGTATTGCGTGAAGTCGGATACCGTTATGTGATGACCCACTCCAACGACGAACGTGGTATTGATGTGGCCTTACTCTATCAACGTGGCTTGTTTAAATTATTAGACAATCACAGCATAATCATCGACAAACCCCGACCATCCGACCGGCCTACACGTGATATTTTGCATGTAAGCGGGATGTTATTGAACGGCGATACCTTAGACATACTGATCGCTCATTTCCCGTCCCGTTCAGGCGGTGCGAAAGAGAGTGAACCATATCGACTAAAGGCCGCCCACCGGCTAAAACAGACAGCAGACAGTATCATCAGCCTTCGGCAATATCCACAGCTACTAATCATGGGAGACTTTAACGACTATCCTCACAATCGATCCATCAAGAAAATCATACAGGCAGAAGCTCTCGTTCCCGGCAATACGCCTCGTAACGATCAGCTATACCACTTGCTAGCCCGTAAGGTCCAAAAGGAGAAAAACTATGGAAGTTACAAATATCAGGGGGAATGGGGATTGCTTGACCACCTTATTGTATCAGGTAATCTGCTAAAGCTCGATGCTCCACTCACTACCAGTGAAGCACATGCTGGAGTAGCTCGCCTACCGTTCCTATTGGTTCCGGACAAAAGATTCGGCGGAGTCCAGCCTTTCCGTACTTATATCGGCCCTCGATACGAAGGAGGCATCAGCGATCACCTGCCTGTATGGGCAGAATTTCGACTGATTTACTAAAGAAATGGATCAATTACAGAACGAAAAATTAATCATTCAGATACATAAATCCGTCAATCTGACCTGTTGGAATCGAAATTACCCCTCCACACATTGCGGGTATCAAATAATTTTGCGAATATTGCACAAACAATAATCTATAATTTATCATGAAATACGCCATCTTATTACTTACATTCATTATAGGCAGCTTGTCTGCATCAGCTCAACATTTAGTTCAAATAGGAAAAGGTTACAGTTCCACTTCAGTCAACACAACCGTATTCCGCAACAGTTCGCTTGTTACCTTCAAGCAAAATCAATACACAGCCTATTACGACGCCGACGGCTATATGGTTATCGGTAAACGCAAACTAGGTTCCGAACATTGGGAACTTCAGCGTTCACAATACAAAGGTAATGTAACTGATGCCCACAATGTCATCAGCCTAATGGTAGATGGCGAAGGCTATTTGCATGTTGCCTTTGATCATCATGGACAACCGCTGAACTATTGTCGCAGTACTGCTCCCGAATCCCTTGTTTTAGGAGAGAAAGAACCGATGACCGGTAAAGACGAAGCCGATGTCACTTATCCAGAATTTTACCGTCTCTCCACCGGAGATTTGCTCTTCGTCTATCGTTCAGGAGCATCCGGAAGAGGAAATCTCGTATTAAACCGTTATAATTTGAAACAACGTAAATGGCAACGTGTCCAAGACGTGCTCATTGATGGCGAGGGACAACGTAATGCCTACTGGCAACTGTACGTAGATGCCAAAGACGTAATCCATCTTTCGTGGGTATGGCGGGAAACATGGATGGTAGAAACCAACCACGACCTGTGCTACGCCTGTTCATCAGACGGTGGAAAAACATGGCAAAAATCAAATGGCGAAACTTATAATCTGCCCATACGTGAAGCTAATGCAGAATACGCCTGCCGTATTCCCCAAAACAGCGAACTTATCAACCAAACCAGTATGAGTGCCGACACGGAAGGTCATCCTTATATTGTCACCTACTGGCGCGATACCGACAGTACCATTCCTCAGTATCGTCTGGTTTGGCATGACGGCATCAACTGGCACAATCGTCCCATCATGAATCGCACACAAGCTTTCTCTCTGAAAGGAGGAGGTACCAAAATGATTCCCATTTCTCGCCCCCGCATTGCAGTAGACAAAGGACGTGCTTTCTTCCTCTTTCGCGATGCTGAACGTGGCAGCAAGGTCTCCATGGCCTATACCGCTGACCTCAAAAGCGGAGAATGGCAAGTGACTGATCTTACCGACTTCAGTGTCGACGCATGGGAACCCAGTCTTGATACAGAATTATGGAAACAAAACCGTCAGCTTCATGTTTTCGTACAAGAAACCCATCAGGGCGACGGCGAGAAACAAATCGCTTCCGAACCAACTCCCGTATATGTACTCGAGATCAATACCAAACAATAATTAACATACAAAACTTATGAACAAAATTCTTAAAACATTTGCAGCCTGTTTCATTGGACTATTACCGGTTGCAACATTTGCCAAGACTTCCGAGGCCGAACAGGTCCGAAAGATCATTGACAAAGTGAACCAACACTGGCAAGCTGAAAACAAGCCAGAAGTACGTTCTTTCTGGGACAACGCAGCCTATCACACCGGCAACATGGAAGCTTACTTCCTGACAGGCAATGAGACTTACCGCGCCTACTCCGAGGCATGGGCCAAACACAACGAATGGAAAGGAGCCAAAAGCAACGACCGTTCCCAGTGGAAATATTCATACGGAGAATCGGACGAATACGTTCTGTTCGGCGATTATCAGATTTGTTTCCAAACGTATGCCGACCTTTATAATCTGGCACCTGAAGACTATAAAATCAAGCGTGCACGCGAAGTCATGGAATATCAGATGAGCACTCCGCAAAACGACTATTGGTGGTGGAGCGACGGTCTGTACATGGTTATGCCGGTCATGACAAAATTATATAAGATTACTCACAACTCTCTCTATCTGGACAAGTTATACGAATATATCACCTATTCCGACCAGATCATGTTCGACAAAGAAGAAAATCTCTATTACCGCGATGCCAAATACGTCTATCCCAAACACAAAAGTGTCAACGGGAAAAAAGACTTCTGGGCCCGTGGTGACGGATGGGTACTGGCCGGACTGGCTAAAGTGTTGAAAGATCTGCCGGCCGACTACAAGCATCGCGCCTTTCTCGTGGAGAAATTCCAGAAACTGGCTAAAGCAGTAGCTGCCATCCAGCAACCCGAAGGCTATTGGACCCGCAGTATGATGGATCCCGAACATGCGCCCGGCCCTGAAACAAGCGGTACTGCCTTCTTTACTTATGGTATCCTGTGGGGCATCAACAACGGTTATCTGGACGAGGCTGAATTCCTGCCCATTGTCAACAAAGCATGGAACTACCTGTCGAAAACCGCTCTTCAGAAAAACGGAGCTGTGGGTTACGTACAACCTATCGGCGAAAAAGCCATCCCCGGCCAGGTTGTTGATGCTAACTCTACCGCAAACTTCGGTGTAGGTGCCTTCCTGTTGGCAGCCTGTGAGTATGTACGTTACCTGGAAGCTCCCAAGACTCAAGACCGTGCTTACTGGTGCGACCTTGCCTACAAGATGGCTGCCCCAATCTTGAGTAATATGTCCAAAGGAGAACTTCAAAAGAACATGATTGTAGAAGTTAGTCCTACATGGGACGGTCGCGACAAAAGGGTAACCTACATGGAAGCTTTCGGCCGTCTGATGGCAGGTATCGCCCCATGGCTTACCCTCCCCGATGACAATACAGCAGAAGGAGCCATGCGCAAGCAATTACGCGAATGGGCTTTGAAAAGCTACGCCAGCGCAGTAAATCCTCAGAGTCCCGACTACCTGCTGTGGCGTAAGGAAGGCCAGCCCCTAGTAGACGCAGCCTATATTGCAGAAAGCTTTCTCCGTGCATTCGATCAGCTATGGAAACCTTTGGATGACACCACCAAGCAACGCTACATTGAAGAGTTCACGCTGTTACGCCGTATCGATCCGCCATACACTAATTGGCTGCTCTTCTCATCCACTATCGAAAGTTTCCTAGCTAAAGCCGGGGCACCTTATGATGCCTATCGTATCAATTCCGCTATCCGCAAGGTAGAAGAATGGTATACTGGAGACGGCTGGTATGCTGACGGCCCAAGCTTTGCTTTCGACTATTACAGTAGCTATGTATTCCATCCCATGTATCTGGAAACTCTTCAGGCCATGAAAGACGTCAAGGCTTATACACGCATACATTATTCCAAGTATTATGACCGTGCCTTGCACCGTGCCCAGAAGTACAGCCTGATACTGGAACGCTTCATCTCACCTGAAGGAACCTTCCCTGTCTTCGGACGATCCATCCCCTACCGCATGGCTACCATGCAACCCCTCGCTTTGATGGCCTGGTATCAAGAACTGCCGGCTGGTGTGACCAACGCTCAGGTACGTTGCGCCCTCACTGCCGTCATGAGACGTATGTTTGCCAGCGGCAACAATTTCAATGAAGGTGGTTATTTGACCATTGGATTCAGCGGACGACAGCCCAATATTGCAGACTGGTACACCAATAATGGTAGCTTATACATGACTTCCCTGGCTTTCCTGCCTTTGGGGCTGCCAGCCAGCCATCCATTCTGGACCGATGCCCACCAGGACTGGACCAGCAAACGAGCTTGGAGCGAACAACCATTCCCCAAAGATCACCATTGGAAGGATGAAATCCGTACGTGGGATTTATTCTGATAATAACAGCATGTAGGGACACACCACGGTGCGTCCGACCCTTCAGGCACGGATGATACAGATAAATTGTCATCTGTGCCTGAAATATAATATATCACCCCCGGCTCTTCTGCTTCAGATATTCCGAAGGAGCCATGCCATATTCATCCTTAAAGCACTGTCTGAAATAAGCCACACTGCTAAAACCGGCTAAGTCTGAGATCTCAGCAATACTATACTCACCACCTAACAAGAGATCCACACTTTTCTTCAATTTCACTTTTCTCACAAATTCGTTGACCGACATATCTGTCAGACACTTAATTTTCCGATAAAGCGTAGAATGACTCATACACATTTTGTCGGCAATGAACCCCACATCAATCTTTTCCATGCTAAGATTCTCTTCGATAATACGGGCTACCTTATCCAAAAACTCGCGATCAAGCTTATTCAGTGTGTGATCTCCTTCACCCAGATCCTTTAAAGCCTCTTGCGTAGACGAACCTACCGACGATACAGTCTTTGCAGCAATCAGGGCCGCCAACTTTCTTCTACCAGCCAGCAGATTCTCAATTCTCCGAGTCAATAGACGAGCACTGAAAGGCTTGGCTATAAATGAATCGGCTCCAACGGCATACCCTTCTTCCCGATCCTGAATACTATCTTTGGCCGTCAGCAAAATCACAGGAATATGACTGGTACGCATATCCTGCTTCACACGTTTACAGAAAGCAATACCATCCATAATGGGCATCATAATGTCACTGACAATGACACTAGGTATACGCACCTTGGCAATGTCCCAGCCTTCTTTTCCATTGGAAGCAGTAAGTACCTCATACATATCATCGAAGGAACTTCGGATATACTCACGGATATCATTGTTGTCTTCTACCACTAGCAGAACGGGACGTGCATCTTCCCCTTCAGCCAATGAATCCTTAATAGCAGTTTCAGCTACAGATGTTTTAGCACTACTTGAAACCTCCTGCTTATGTTGTGCATGAGGATATGTATTGTCGGTCAAAAGGCTGAGAGTAAAGCAGCTACCTTCATTCAGTTCACTTTCCACCATGATCTTTGCTTCATGCAAATCGGCCAATGACTTCACCAAAGCCAGCCCTATGCCTGTGCCTGAAGCCTGATGCTTGCCCTCCGCCTGATAATAACGATCAAAAATGTGAGGTATTGAGTCCGGATCAATGCCAAACCCTGTATCTTTTACCTTGATTTCAGTATAACTCTGCCCAGCTTCCTCACGTTTGTCGAGAGATAAAGTGATGACTCCCTCAGGTGTATACTTCATGGCATTGGACATCAGATTATTAAGAATAATCGTAACTATTTCAGGATCGAAATAGAGTTCTGTTTCTTCCGTTTCAATCTTCACCTCGATATCTACTCTACTGTTCTGATTCAACTCCTTGAAGCCCAAGCCGATTTCTCTTACCAACTTCCCGAGATTTGCTTTTTCTATCAGCAATTTCCGATTCTGAGTTTCTGTTTTTCGGAACTCCAATATCTGATTAATCAACGCCAGCAGCCTGTTGGCATTGTTGTGTATGATACCGATACGTTCCGCATGTTTCTGTGATAGCGACTTATCCGACAGAAGATCTTCCAAAGGTCCGATAATGAGCGTAAGCGGCGTACGCAACTCGTGTGTAATGTTGGTATAGAAACGAAGCCTTTCTGCATTAAGTTTCTCTCCATTCTCCAGCTGTTGGTGCTCCAGACTCAGTTTATTCTCCAAATCAAGTTTATGCTTATAGAAACGCAGAATAAAAAAGAGAATCAGGCATGCTACAGCCACATAGAACAGCTTTGCATACCACGCCAACCATAGAGGTGGTTCGATTACCAACGTCAATGAGGCAATATTCTCATCCGTCCAAGCTTGATTTCTCATCCGGGCATTCACCTTAAACGTATAATTTCCGTAGGGCAGATTCCTGAACGTAACCTGATTCTCACCATGCGTATTGTACCAGGAATCATTCAACCCTTCCATCTGATAAATATACTCCACCTGACCTGCTTGTGAGAAATCGGTCACATTGAAGCCAATTCTCAGATTATTGTTTCGATAAGAAAGCTTAATCTTATTCTTAACGATGGGGACCATTACCTCGGCATACTCCGGCCGTAAATCCCCCGTCATACTCCGACACTCAGTAAAGACTACTGGGGCCACCTTGTCACCATTATCAAGAGCAGCAGGATGAAAATAGCATACACCATTCTGCGAGCCAAAATAAATAGTGCCATCAGCTGTCCGACAAACCGATCCGTCCATAAAGTCACCACGGGGAACGCCGTCATGGTAATTATAATTTCTGAACATTCCTGTCGCTTTCTCATAACACGAAATACCATTGTTTGTACTGAACCAAATATTACCTTTCCCATCCTCCTGTATGGCTCTGACATAACTGTTCTCTATGCCGTCTTTCTCTGAAAATATACGGAATCCATTCGGATTGTCCGTCCGTTCAAAAAAGACAAGGCCATTCCTTGTTGCAGCCCAGATTTCACCACGGCTATTCATAGCCAAATGGGATACAGCATTCGAAGCCATTCCATTGTCTGTAGTCAGGCTATAAACCAAATTATTGTGACGGTTCAATATCTGAATACCTTTACCAAAGGTACCGATCCACAGTTTTCCCTGCTTGTCACGCAGAATGCTGTGAACCATATTGTCGGACAACTGATTATTGATGCTGTCTTCGCAACCAAGCTGTCCGTTTTCATAGCTGTAGATACCACTCTCTGTACCGATCCACATTTTACCATCCGTATCTTCATAGAAACATCTGACATCAAGATTAGGATATCCACTGCTAATCCGCTCCATTCGTCCCGTTTTGTGGCGATATACCGTCACCCCATCCAGATACATCCCCATCCAAAGGTCGCCGGAACGGTCGGTATAAATGACATTCACATGCGTATTCTTCACAGCCTGTGGCCTTAGCAAATCTTTCATTTTCCCTTTGTCGAATACTGCAACCTCATTCTCTCCGCCCAGCCACAAGTGTCCGTCCGCATCGACGTTGATTCCCCACACCTGTTTGTTGGTATACTCACCATAGCGTTTCATCTGATAAGGCAGTGTTTTGAACAAAGGCTGCAAATGGCTGATGACATCCACACCACCCCGATAATTACCGATCCAGATGTTACCGAAAGAATCTTCGAACAAACACCGCGCATTGGGTGAAGACAAACCATGTATATCGTTTGTCACTACAAGATTGCGGAATTGCACCTGTTCGGGACGGATAAAAGAATTTTGGCGTAAATCGAGAATACTTACTCCGCCCATATTGGTACAAACCCAAATGTCTCCATCGCGTGTCTGGCTAATATCGTACACCTGATTGGACAATAGAGAACGGGGATTGTCAGGCTGATTACGGAAGGTCGTAAACTCCTTCGTAACCGGATTGAACAAAGAAAGGCCGCTCTCCGTACCGACCCATATCCGTTCTGCACTATCCATCAGAATGGCATGAACCGTATTACTCGGAATGCTCTTGGGGTCGTCAGTAGAATGGCGAAAATTCTCACAAGTACGTGTCTTCAAGTCGATGATACTGAGACCGTCATTCACGTGTCCCACATAGAGATGACCTTTCCCGTCATCGCACGAAGTCCAGTTACGGCCCGTAAATCCCTTGACATTGGACGTGCTGTAACACTCTATCTTCTTCGTCTTCCGGTCGTAATGATCGATACCCAAATGATAATGAGTAATCCAGACACCACCGTCCGCCGCCATTTTCAGGTCGGTCACGTCGTTTGTAATCAGTCCGCCATATACGTCTAAAGTCTCAAACGTCTGGCTGCCTACATCAAAGATACTGATACCATCGCGCTGCGTTCCTATCCAGATCGTATTGTCTTGCGGCACGGAAAGCAATGCATTATGTTCATTGCCGCTAATCTGTGAATTGTTTCGGTTATAAACAGTGAAGTAACGTCCGTCGAACTTGTTGAGTCCGGACTCTGTTGCAATCCATACACAGCCCTGGTTATCTTGCGTAATATCTACCACATAATTGTTCGACAACCCTTGTTCTACACCCATCCGTTTCAAAATCAAATCGTCCTGAAGTGCACGTACATTCAAAGGGAAATACAAAAACAATACTAGGAACGATATAAGGTAACCGGTTTTCATCATCATCGTATTAAACAGATTAATTGTACCCAGCAAAAATAATGAAATAAGCCGAATAGAGCAGTCTTTATGACCATTTTTTCTATCCGTTCTTATCAAAAAGCATGAAATTTCCCATGTAATGGCATTTATTCAAGATGTTTCACATCCTTCATTCCGCTTACGGGCGTTTCTATTGTGTATGAAGGAGTTTCACCCGTGAAGTTTCACCGTAACCAACTATGTACAAGGCATTTACCGTGAAAGATGCCTATAAGGACGCATGAAACATTGATTTCACAACAATCCTTTGAATTCCAATAATTTATAGGACCGTGAAAGCGTGAAAGATTTTTTCCCAAAAGAAAATTTCAGTAGAAGTCTGCAGCTAATCAGAGAATGAGCTTTCACCTTTGCCCATACCTTATAATCCATGATTGGCAACAAAAAGCATCCATTCCAGCAGTGTAACTATGAACTTGAGCCGCATAACTATGAACTTTAGCGACGTAACTATGGACTTTAGAAACGTAACTATGAACTTTAGAAACGGCATCTTGACGAAAAAAGCGATGCTTTATAACGAAAAATTAGATGTTCCATACTTCGGGAATACGTACTCCCATATAGAAAAATAGACTCAAACAATTCTCTCCCATCACTCCTTTTCACCCTTCTTAAACGTTAAAAAACACCAATAAAAACAAAGCAAGATAGATAGAATAAAACGTCATTTGACATCTTTGAACAATTTTTCTATCTTATCTGCTCATTTTTCTACTTTCAATTACATTCAATAACGCTATAATTGCAAAAAATTAGATACGAAACATGCAGATAATAATTTTCTTGTGTAAGGCTATGTCAATTTATAGTCTATTCGATAGGCTATTCACCTTTATATCAATAATTTAAATTAATTAACAATGAAAACAAGAAAAACGTTGAAAAAAATCCGGCTGATTGAAGAGCCGAAAAGTGAAGAACTGCTCCGTAGCGAACTCGAAGAAGCGCTTGGGGGCTGGAATTGCGGTACCTATTCTAAAGGTTGGTGGAGTGACAGTTGCACAGCATATTCTTCTGGAACTTGTTCAAGTGGTTCAGGAGATAATTATTGCGGTGTCTATAACAAATGAATCAATGGCATTGGTACTCAGTAAATATAGCTATCTGTTCGAGCGCGAAGGCAATTTCTTTTTATACGCACCATTGTCCAACAGCTTTGCCGAAATAGACAGAGAAACGTATGATTGCCTTCTTGCGGCTCAAAAAGGGACAGCATGTTTGCACAATATGGATGCCGAGGTGGAGGAAGTGTTGCGAAAAATGAAGGTGGTTGGCGTAAACGATGAATTGGAAATCAACAAACTTAAAGTCAACCATCTTTTGCACCGCTTCAATCCTCGGCATCTATATTTAACTATCAACCCTACGTTAGCCTGCAACTTTGCCTGTCCCTATTGTTTTGAGGCTTCTCACCCTGCCGATTTTATGACGGACGAAGTGGAAAATTCCATTATCGCTTTTATCCAACAACGTGTCCATGTAACCCAACTCCACGTGAATTGGTTCGGAGGTGAACCTCTCTTAGCATTCAACCGAATAATTACCTTATCGAAGCGAATGCAAAATTTGGGATTGAAATATAATGCCGGCATGATTACTAATGGTTATCTGCTGACACCAGACAAAGCAAAACTCTTTGAAGAATTGCAAATCTCATCCATCCAGATTACAATTGATGGTTCAGAACACACACACAACACACGCCGTTTTCTAAAAGGTGGTGGTCCCACTTACCAAACCATTCTAAAAAATATTGAAGAAACCTGCAAATATTCACCACGAACTTTCATTAGTGTCCGGGTCAACATAGACAAGACCAATGGAGATGAATTCTTCGAAGTACTTTCCTATTTCCGTGAGTATGCAGAAAAATATCCGAATGTCTTCGTCAATCCCGGATTTGTAAACGATTTATCGGGAAGTGACAGAAATCATTGCCTCTACGACAAAGAAGCAATGGCCGCCTTTTTGCAAAAGGCCTATTACCAACATCGCTATTACGCCCCATACCTCTATCCGGCCAACCTCGTTCACGCTTGTGCGGCACGGAACCCCAATGCCATTGTAATCGGCCCTTCGGGCGAATTGTACAAATGCTGGAACGATGTAGGCAATCCAGATCGCAGCTATGGGAATGTGGACGGAAGCTTAAACCACGAAGATGTCCTCTATGAATATTTAATAAAGGCTGACCATCTGAACGACACAAAATGCAATGCCTGCACCTTTTTCCCGGTCTGTGACGGTGGATGTCCTTACCAACGAATACAGAATGAAAAAACAGGCCGACCACAAGACACCTGTTCATTATTTAAAGAATACGCCAATGATTTTCTAATATTACGCTACAAAAACAAGTTAAATGGAAAAGACTACTTTTAATAGAAAATATATTACTGCCAAACTACGCTCATTCGTCATTCTATTTGTATTGTCCACAATCGCTACAGCGGGATTTGCCGATAACATTAGAATAACAGGAACTATATTGGAAGCTTCCGGTTTCCATAAGCCGGTCGTTGCTGCCACAATCAAAGTTCTGAATGCGGCGGACAGCAGTTTTGTCACAGCTGCCTCGGCCGAGGAATATATGTACGAACACTATGCGGCCGGTGAAGACAATCAGAAAACATTTACAGGCGGATTTTCCGTAGAAGTGCCGAGAGGAGGAAAATACATTTTCACAGTCAGTTGTGTCGGTTACAAAACCACTACACTGGACGTGGATGCAAGCAAGCTGGGCAAAAAGGAATACCGGCTTCAATTGGATCCTATTTATCTTGCGGAAGTTTCCGAAATATTGAATGAGGTAGTCGTAAAAGCATCCAAAGTCAAATTCTACAACAAGGGAGACACGTTGGTTTACAACGCCGACGCATTTAACCTGGCCGAAGGAAGCATGCTCGACGCCCTTGTACAACAGCTTCCCGGCGTGGAGCTGAAGCAGGACGGCACCATCTACGTCAACGGCAGGTATGTGGAAGAATTGTTGCTGAACGGCAAGCACTTCTTCGATGGGAACAAACAACTAATGTTACAAAATATCAGTTCCTATATCGTAAAGGACATCGAAATGTATGACAAAAAAGGAAAGGCCGGCGAACTGGCCGGTATCGATCTGGGCGACAGCCGATACGTCATGGATGTCAAACTGAAAAAAGAATACATGATGGGAACTGCCCTGAATGTGGAGAGCGGCTATGGTAGCGAAGACCGCTACTTGGGACGTCTGTTTGCCATGGCTTTTACGCCCACTGGGCAGTATGCAGCCTACTTCAACACGAACAACCTTAACGATAGTCGCAAGCCGGGACAGACAAGTACCTGGACACCTGAGACGATGCCCACCGGCGTACGGAAAACCCTGTCTGGAGGAATCGATTACAACGTCAAACCTATCGGAAGCCGTTGGGAATTCAACGGAAACGTGAATGCCGAAAGCAGCCGGGAAACGGACGGTACCGACGTGACACGTACCAACTATCTCGTCACCGGCAATACATATGACTATCAGTTCAGCCGCATGAAAAACAAGTCTGTTTCGGTAGGGACCAAGCATAAGGTTCAATACAAGACGCCGGAAAATTATAGCCTCAGCACCGAACCGTTTTTCAATTACAGAAAGTGGAACAACTACAGTGAGAACGTGGATGCCACCTTCGACGATGCGTACAACGATGTATCCACCGATTTCATCCAAAACATCTATAGCGGTGACCACAACGAAGTATTGGCCAGTTTGATCAACCGGAATCTCAACATGGACCGCCGCAAAGGCCACTCCCTCTCCGCCGGCGCCAGCCTGTGGCAAGGTTTTAAGATTCCCAATACAAGTAACGTGCTTCAGGTAAACTTGTCTGGGAAATACGATAACCGGCACGACGAACGTTTCAACCATTACGACATAAATTTCGGACAAGATCCCGTTCCGGCACAGACAGCCAACCGATATTTCAAGAACTATCCGACTTTCAACTCCAAACTTGGCGCAGAGATAAGCTACGTACAAATGTTGGCGCGTGGAATGAATCTGACCTTTTCTTATGGCTACGAACATATTTACGGCAAGGAGACTTCTGATCTTTACCAGTTGGAAACATTGGAATCTGTAGAGGATTTCATGTTCGGCAAACTGCCTTCAGCCATCGACTATGAAACCGCTTTCGTCCCGAACAGCAGTTATCTGAGCCGAAGCACGGACAACAACCACAAATTTGCGTTGACATACCTCTACTCAAGAAAGAAAGTTTACATAAAATATGTACTACCAATCATTCTAACAAACCAGAGACTCGATTACCTGCGTGGAGACGTTGACACAACTTTCAGCCGTCAGTCGGTAATGTTTGACATTGGAGAAGCCATGCTCGATTGGCAAATCAACGACAAGCATAATCTATGGTGGGAATGGTCGTTAAAGAGCCGTACCCCTGACATGGTAACGATGGTCAACTTTACCGATGATACGGACCCGCTCTATATCAGAAAAGGAAATCCTGATTTAAAAAATTCCTTGCAGTTCCGCACACGCCTTAAGTTTTCCAGAAATAGTAAAAAAAGCCGTTTCCAAATAGAGGGACAATACTCGGTACTTTCCAATGCTCTATCGCAAGGATATACCTACAACACTGGTACAGGCATACGCGAAGCAAGTTACTACAATCTCGACGGGAATTGGGATGTATCAGGTAAGATTGCATATATGAGGCGTTGGGAAATGGGGTTGATGCTCGGCAACTACTTGGGAGCCGGACATTCCACTAACGTCGACCTCGTGGGTGAAGACTCACCCCAGTTGTCCCGCAGCAAGGTGTACAACCTGAATTTCTTTGACGAGTTCCGCTTGGAGTATCGTTTTAACAAGCATCAGTTAAGCTTGAATATCAATGGAGTTCATAACCGCTTTACGTCCAACCGCATAAACTTTACGCCCCAAAACACATGGACGGTAAAATCGGGCCTGAACGCCATCTTCGAACTTCCTGCCAATTTCCAGCTGGCTACGGATTTTACGGTTTATAACCGACGGGGCTATACGGACGAAGCGCTGAATACCGACAACTTCGTATGGAATGCCCGGCTTACCTACAAGGTGCTGAAAGGCAAGCTGTTGTTAATGCTGGACGGTTACGACATTCTGCACGACCTGAGCAACGTGTCCTATACAATGAACGCACAGGCACGTACAGAAACCTACCGCACGGTATTACCCCGCTATGCGATGTTTCATGTACAATGGAGGTTTAATCATACCCCGAAAGAAAAGAAAAAATAGAAGATAATCCTAACTATCATGGCAAAAAGACTCCGACTGATCCGACAACACGATTCGATGCAATGTGGGGCTGCTTGTCTTGCAATGATTTGCCATTACTATGGCAAATCATTGTCGCTTGAAGAGACAGAAGCATATTGCCCTGTCAACAAACGGGGCGTATCGCTACTGGGAATCTCAGAAGCGGCACAAGACATGGGCTTTCATACCCGTGCGGCACGGTTCACCGTCAGGCAGTTATGCGAAGCAGGATTACCCGCCATCTTGTATTGGAATCAGAACCACTTTGTCGTCTTGTACCAGGTAAAACGGAACAAATTCTATATAGCTGATCCCGGAGGAGGACTAGTTGTCTATGATAACGAAGCGTTCAGAGAAAACTGGATATCATCCATGAAAAACGGTTTTGAACAAGGTATCGCTCTCACCCTGCAACCTACACGGAATTTTGTTAAAACTCCCCGTAAAAAGAACCGATCCTACAATAACCCCTTCAAGCTCATTACAAACTACTTGTTCCGCTATAAGAAATATTTAGTACTGATGGCAAGCGGACTATTCTTAGGGTGCATATTGCAACTTTTAATGCCGTTCCTTACCCAATTTATTGTAGACATAGGTATCAACAACCGCGACATCAATTTCGTATGGCTCGTTCTATGCGGTGAACTGGCAATTGTGACAGGAAGAATGGCTACCGATTTCATCCGCGGTTGGCTGCTGGCACATATTTCCATACGGGTGAACATTTCGTTAATAAGTGACTTTTTCATCAAGTTACTCCGCCTTCCTATGGACTTTTTTGAAGTGAAACATATGGGCGACTTAATGCAACGAATGACAGACCACTCCAGGGTACAATCGTTCCTGACAGAGAAAATACTCGGTATACTCTTCACGATTCTCAGTTTTCTGGTTTTCGGTTTCGTTTTATTGATTTATAGCAAACTGATATTTGCCGTTTTTTGGGCAGGCACCTTGCTTTATACAGGATGGATCATATTGTTCTTGCAAAAACGGAAAGCGTTGGACATCTCGTTATTCAAGAAGCGCAGCGAGAACCAAAACTGCACTTTCGAGTTCGTGACAACCCTACAAGAAACCAAACTCCAAGATTGCTGCCAACGCAGACGCTGGATGTGGGAAGACCTTCAGGCTGATTTGTTTGACCTCCAGTTGAAATCACTCAAACTGCAACAAACGCAAGAGGCGGGCTGTATATTCCTGAACGAAATCAAAAACATCCTCATCACCGTTTTGTCTGCTACTGCAGTGATAGAAGGTTCCCTGTCTTTGGGCGCGATGTTGGCCATTCAATACATCATCGGGCAACTTAATTCACCGATATCCCAGTTTATCAATTTCATTCTCTCTTTCCAAGACGTAAAACTTTCCTTGGAACGAATCAACGAGATTCAGGAAAAAGCAGACGAGGACAACTCCTCCAAGCTGATACTCACAGGCGAAAATGGGGCAGGCATCGTCCTATCCCAACTTACTTTCAAATATGACAAACATGCCGACAACAAAATATTAGATGCTGTTCATGCCGTATTCCCGTCGCGCCAGGTAACAGCCATCGTAGGTGAATCGGGAAGCGGAAAGACGACGTTGATCAAACTCTTGTTAGGCTATTATGCCCACTACGACGGAGAAATATACGTGGAAGGTAAAGAACTTAGAGAAATAAACCTGAAGCATTGGCGCAGAAGATGCGGAGTTGTCATGCAAGAAGGGGTAATCTTTTCTGAATCGATTGCGCGCAACATCGCAATTGACGATTCGGAAATTGATGTTCCTCGACTTATAAAAGCAGCCCAAATGGCTTGTATCTATGATTTTATCCAATCATTACCACTGAAATTTGAAACAATCATAGGCCGCAACGGAGTGGGCATCAGTCAAGGACAACGGCAACGTATCCTGATAGCCCGTGCCATTTACCGCGACCCCGATTATATCTTCTTGGATGAAGCGACCAATTCGTTGGATGCAGTAAATGAACGTTCTATCGTCGAGAACCTGAAAACATTTTTTAAAGAACGGACGGTGATCATTATAGCCCATCGGTTGAGTACGGTGAAAGACGCAGACAATATCATTGTCTTAGGGAAAGGCCGAATTGTAGAATCGGGCACACATGAATCGTTATTGAAAAGACAGGGCACCTATCATGCACTGGTAAAAAACCAACTTCAATTGGATGAGTAAAATGGACGAAATAGAATTAAGAAGCAAAAACATCCGGCGAATTATCGGTCCTATACCAAAAGGACTGTTCATAGGCGGAATAACTGTAATGGTTTTGATTACAGCAGCGCTGAGTATCGCCTTATTTTACTTGCCCAACCCGACAAACAGCAGTGAGCGATTGTTCCATCTCATCATCAAGTCGCTGAAATTATGAAAGGAAGCCTGCCCTCCATAAAGACAAACACGGATGACAACCGCATAGACATGTACATGCTGGAAGTTTATAACCCTTGTCGAACCGGATATGACACTTTTCGAGAAGAATTCTTGAAAGGGATGCGGCAATGCGGCCTGTTCAACATATATGTCGTGGTGGAAGAATTTCCGGCGAAGCAAATTCAAGAAGAGCAAAAAGAAGAAGCGACTTACATCTATCTCCCCCCAACGCAGCATGACAAATTTGCCGCGTTGGAGGCTTATCTGAAACAGACTATCAGGGAAACGGAAAGAATGGTATTCATTTCCAATTTTTTCCCGGCTATTTTCAACATAAAGGCGATAAGGCATTTATTTCCACAAGCCCGGATTGTCCATATCATACACGATTTACCCTGGCTCTCGTTTTTCGGAGGTGACGAAAACGAATACATAAATTATCTTTGTAAAGAAGAGAGCCGTATCCTGACTCCGCAAGAGGATAAATTTATCAGATATTGCACCTACGACATGAACGCATCTTTTCAGTTAACGGACAAGATCGTAAGCCTTTGCCGGTCGACTTACCGGATGATGACAGAATTTTACGACATCCCCTCGGAAAAAGTTTGCCTGATACCCAATGGCATGGAAGATCATGCCTTCATCAATTATGGAGAGGAAGAGCGGCTTCGCCTCAAGCTGAAATACCGTCTTCCTTTGTCGGGAAAACTCATACTTATGGTCGGACGCCTGACACATTCCAAAGGGGCAGACCGGATTGGCCAATGGCTCGATTGCATCAAACCTACCACAGGCCATCATCTGATTTACGCCGGTCCTGATGATATTTTTTCATGGTTTCCTTCAAGTATGGCTCATTCTGTTGTTTCAATCGGTTTTAAAAAACAGCCGGAATTATCCGAAATATATGCTGCGGTCGATCTAGGCTTGTTTCCCTCACGGCATGAACAATGCAGTTATGCCGGCATTGAGTTTTTGATGCATGGAATTCCAGTCATTGCGACCTCTGCTTATGGAGTAAGAGATATGTTTAATCTTAAAAACGCCTTTATGATTCCAGCCACAGGTAAATCTATAGCTACGAAAGATATACGCAACAAAAGAAAAGAGGCAAGAAAAAGTTTTCTAAAAAAACACACAGGAAAGGCTATGAAAGAGCAATATATCTCGCTCATCCTTAACCTGTTTTCCAACCAATTATAAAATCTGTTTATGACAACAAAGATTTTGAAACTCATTTATAAAAAATTGCGCAACACGGAATGGGAAAAATTACCGTTCGGATTAAGAGGAGGAAAAATTGGATGTATGCTTTTCGTTGCGCTTTATTCGGAATGCATGAAGAATGCCCGTGCGCGAAATTTGTCTACCCGCATGTTACAAGACATCATTAGCGATAAAACAGTACAGCATTATACGCTCATTTCCGGGAAATTAGGCGCGGCATGGGCATTATATGTGCTCAACCGAAAAGGAATATTGGAAAAGGATGAAGCTTTGAATGGTATATTAACCTCATTTCGAATGAAATATGCAATTTACTACTCCACTGCCCCCTACCAAATATTGGAGGATGACAACCTGTTTTCCTCCGGAATCTACACGCTTGCGCAACATCCCGATAACGATACGCTTGAACGCTATCAGGTAGAAGAACGCTTGATTAGCTTGGTAGATGAATGCGAACGCCAATTATCGCAAGAATTCATAACCCATTTCTTACAAAGCAATTGGACGCCGTCCATGCTGCATTCTTATATATTCTTCTTACAAACATGTATCAAAAAAAAGATTTTTACTTACAAAGCAAACTTCTTGCTTGCGCAAGTCGAAGATCTCTATAAAAAGCAAAAAGAGATACCTTTGTGCGACGAACTTATCTGCTCTTTCTTTTTGCAAGCTGAAACAATGCATCTTCCGCGAAATAAGAGTGTTGAGGAGTTGTTCACGCTCATGGGCGAATGTGGTTTTTACACGCTTCTCTATGAAAAGCCACAATTATTTCACACTGTTTTGGCGCAAGCATGCGAGCAACATCCGCTTTTTTTAGAAGCGATCTATAAAATAATCGCGCAAAAAGACTGCTCCTTGACAACGCTTTGCGGATGGGGATATGGATTGCTATTATCAAATAAACCAGAATTCTTCTATGGCTCGAAAAATTGACTTGTCTCAACTTACATTTTGTATTCCGGTACGCATTGATTCAGACTATCGTTTGCGGAATCTATTGACCATGCTATCCTTCTACTCACGCCATATCCGGGCGAATTACATTATATTGGAAGCAGATGCGAAACAACGAATAAAAGATTTGCCGCCTGTAAAAGGATTATGTTACAAATTCATATCCGACACGGCTCGCATTTTCCACCGCACGCGCTATATCAACCAAATGTTGCGGAATACGACAACCCCTTTTGCTGCCATTTGGGACACCGACGCCATAGCACCTATCAGCCAGCTTAAACAAGCATATGCCGCTTTGCAAAAAAATGAAAGTACCATGATCTATCCCTACGACGGACGTTTTTGTCAAGTTGACTATTTTCATTCGGCCTTGTTTTGCCGGAACAAGCAAATCAAAATACTAACCAGCGATTACATGCCACGGGCATTTATAGCCGGTTACTATTCAGTGGGAGGCGCTTTTTTAGTGAACGTGCAGGCGTATAAAAGCTACGGATGGGAGAACGAACATTTTATAGGATGGGGACCGGAAGACGTGGAGCGATATCACCGAATGGAAATTCTGGGCGAGCGTCCTTCACGAATAAACGGTATGCTTTACCATCTTTTTCATACAAGAGGAGTCAATAGCGGAGATTTTGATCCGAACTTAGCCGTCAGTACTAAACGGGAATACATTCATGTTTGCAGTATGATGCCCGATGAACTGAGAGCCTATATGAATACCTGGGAATGGATAAAATAGAAAAATCATGAGACATGCGATTCTTTTACTTTGGCACACGGACGCCAAGCAGCTTTTGGATTTGACGGAGTGTTTTGATGAAGACTTCACCTTCTATATACATATCGACAAGCGAAGCAAGGAGGATATCGGGCGGTTGAAGCAAAAAAATAATATCCATATTTACAGGAAATATAAAATTCATTGGGGAGGATTCAACATCTTGAAAGCTGAACTTTTTCTATTGAGAAAAATTGTTGAGGACAAAAAAGACTATGCGTACATCCATTTTTTCAGTGGTCAAGACTATCCAATTAAAAATTTGCAATACATAAAGGATTTTTTTATCGCTAACATAGGCAAAGAGTTCATGCATTACATGAAAATACCATCCAAACACTGGGAAAAGGGTACTTATGACCGCTATCTATATTACAGATTTCATGATTTGTTCGACTATAGAAAAAGGCAAGGAGCTCATATCGGTTCATTGATTGTAAATTTCCAAATAAAACATAGGATCAAACGTCTTATTCCTAACCAAGTTCCACAATTGTACGGAGGCTCCAACTGGATGTCCATAACAGCTGCTTGTGCAAAACATATCGTAACAAATGAAAAGAATAACAAACCGCTCTACAATCGGCTGAAATATACATTCGCACCGGAAGAGACCTATTTTCAATCAGTCATATTGAATTCCAGATTTAAGGAAAATGTAGAAAATTGGAATCTACGATACATAGTGTGGGAAGGAAAGGCATCTCCCCGCACATTATCGACAAAAGATTGGCCAGACATTCAACGATGCAAAGAGTTATTTGCCCGAAAAATAGACCGTTCTCGTTCCAAGCATCTTATTTCATTAATAAACAACTATTTAAAAGCTAATCAATCCACAAAATTCGCTTTAAAAGAAGAAGTTATACTTTTAGTTGCGCATAAAGTTAACCCGTCTTTAATTCATAAATACTGGCAAATCAAAGAGCAAGTATCTGAAGCGGATATTATACTTTTATTAGAAGAAGATGAAAGCGATAATTTCGACATAAACTTGCCGGACGGCATTGATTATCGTATTTTCAATGTAGACATGCTCAACGCCTTAAGTTATGACCCCATAGAGGAAACAATCGTACCAGGAAGCAATCATTTTATCACTCTTTGGTTTTTCCTCACAAACAGACACTACAAGAACTATTGGAGTATTGAATATGATGTAGACTTTACGGGAAACTGGAACACGCTATTCGAAAGTTTCCGAAAAGAAACAGCAGATTTCATTAGTACGCATCTACAGACCTATAAAGAAAGACCAGACTGGTATTGGTGGGACAGCTATCATGGAATAACTTTAAATATCACATTACACGAACGCATTCGTTCTTTCAACCCTATTTATAGAATCTCTGCTGAGGCATTAGAGTTCTTGGACAAATTCTTAAAAAAAGGTAATTCGGGACACCATGAAGTACTTATTCCTACTGCATTATATCATTCCGGCTTCAAGATACTTGATTTCGGAGGATGCGGTTCCTTCGTACTACCGCAATACAAAGAAAAATTTTATTTAGATTCGACCATATTGACAGACGGACTACAAGGAACTATGCGCCATAAACCTAACTTCAAAACCATCTTGTCTTATAATCTACCTGACAAACTATTTCATCCTGTTAAGGAATAAGCCGATTAAAAAACACCCATAAAAACCAAGCAAGCAAGATAGAATAAAACGTCATTTGACATCTTTGAACAATTTTTCTATCTTATCTGCTTATTTCTTATAGCATTTCTTTCATATTAAGCTTCTACCTTTGGACATGATTTAATTCTTATACATTTAACTAAAATAAAATGAATGATCCTAAAATCCGCAAGCAATCTCAATGGCAATCTCA
>UMHC01002808.1_pt1 | contig 24604 bp, 22 predicted proteins | sample 1965381 | NCBI WGS metagenome assembly UMHC01 (sample SAMEA4836083, study PRJEB28245) | human gut metagenome | biome: gut microbiome; material: fecal sample | place: Denmark | collected 2008 | reverse complement strand
CGCGAGCCTCTGGCTGTGGCCGATTATGAGATCCTGGAACTGTTGCTGGGCTACGGGCAGCCGCGCAAGGATACCAAACCGCTGGCCCGGGAACTGCTGCTGCGCTTCCATAATATCCGCGGCGTGCTGGACGCTCCGCCGGAACAGCTGCTGGCCGTGCCGGGTTTCGGCCCCGGCCTGCTCTCCATGTGGCAGGTGCTGCGCGAAGTGCTGGCCCGCCATGCGGCCGCGCCCCTGTTGCAGGGGGTGGAAGTGGCAACGCCCCAGGCAGTGGCCGAGATGGCCCGGGCCCGTCTGGCCGGCAGCCAGCAGGAAGAATGCTGGCTGGCCATGGTCAATGCGGGCAACCGCCTCGTGGCCTGGGAACGCCTGCGCCAGGGCAATGTGGAAAGCGTCCCTTTGCTGCCCCGCGATGTACTGGAGCCTGCCCTGCGCTACAAGGCCAGCGGCATCATCCTGGTGCACAACCATCCGGGCGGCCAGACCCGGCCCTCCCAGCCCGACCTCATCTTCACCAATACCGTGCGGGAGCTGGCCGTCAACATGGGGCTGCGTTTTCTGGACCATGTGATCGTCACCGATAATGGCTGCTACAGCATCTGCCAGTGCAGACACCTGTAAGCAGTCCGGGAGTATATATGTCTGATCAGAAAAAGAACGACCATCCGCTGGAGGACATGCTGTCCCAGTTGCAGGATGCCCTGAGCCAGGCGGTGGATGCCGCCGGACAGGACCAGGGGACGAGCGGCGACGAACAGGCGTCGGCCCCCGGCGAACAGCAGATCTCCGACCTGCTGCCGGTGCTGCCCGTTCGGGATGTCGTAGTGTTCAACTACATGATCCTGCCGCTGTTCATCGGTCGCGAAAAATCCGTCAAAGCCGTGGAAGCCGCCCTCAAGAAGGGCCGCCACCTGCTGGTCTGCACCCAGAAGGAAGAATCCACCGAAGATCCCGGCCCCAATGACCTCTACACTGCCGGTACGGTGGTGCAGGTCATGCGCATGCTCAAGATGCCCGACGGCCGCATCAAGATCCTGGTACAGGGCGCCAGCCGGGCCAAGGTGGAAGGCTACCACCGTGTGGAGCCCTATCTGGAAGCCCGCATCACCGTCCTGCAGGAAGAGACGCCCCCGCGCGACGCCAAGATAGAAGCCCTGCTGCGCTCCGCCCGTGAGCAGAGCGAAAAGGTGCTCCAGCTGCGCGGCGTGGCCTCCCCGGACATCCTGGCCGTGCTCCAGGGCGTGGAGGAACCGGGCCGTCTGGCCGACCTCATCGCCGCCAACCTGCGCATGAAGACCGCCGAGGCCCAGCGCATCCTCGAAGCCGTGAACCCCGTAGAGCGCCTGATGCTGGTCAACATCCAGCTCGAACGCGAGGTGGAAGTGGCCACCATGCAGGCCCACATCCAGAGCACGGCCCGCGAAGGCATGGACAAGGCGCAAAAGGAATACTTCCTGCGCGAACAGATCAAGGCCATCCGTCACGAGCTGGGCGATGCGGCCTCCGAAGGCGAAGAAGAGCTGGACGAGCTGCGCAAGGCCCTGGACAAGGCCGGTCTGCCCAAGGACGTGCGCAAGGAAGCGGACAAGCAATTGCGCCGCCTGTCCGGCATGCACGCCGATTCTTCCGAGGCCAACGTGGTGCGCACCTATCTGGACTGGCTGGTGGAACTGCCGTGGAAGAAGCTTTCCCGCGACCGTCTGGACATCGCCCATGCCAAGGCCATCCTGGATGAGGACCACTACGGTCTGGACAAGATCAAGGACCGCATCCTGGAATTCCTCAGCGTGCGCAAGCTCAATCCCCAGTCCAAGGGCCCCATCCTCTGCTTCGCCGGCCCTCCAGGCGTGGGCAAGACCTCGCTGGGCCGCTCCATCGCGCGGGCCCTGGGCCGTCATTTCCAGCGCCTGTCCCTGGGCGGCATGCATGACGAGGCCGAGATCCGCGGCCACCGCCGCACCTATATCGGCGCCATGCCCGGCCGCATCATCCAGGCCATCAAGCAGGCCGGGACCCGCAACCCGGTCATCGTGCTGGACGAAGTGGACAAGCTGGGCTCCGATTTCCGGGGCGACCCCTCGTCCGCTCTGCTGGAAGTGCTGGACCCCGAACAGAACCATACCTTCAGCGACCACTACCTGAACGTGCCCTTCGACCTTTCCAAGGTCATGTTCCTGTGTACGGCCAACCATCTGGAGACCATCCCGGCTCCCCTGCGCGACCGTATGGAGGTCATCAGCCTGCCCGGCTACACCATGCAGGAAAAGGTGGAGATCGCCAAACGCCACCTGCTGCCCAAGAAGGTGACGGAGAACGGCCTGCGTGAAGGTGACGTCATCATGGACGATACCGCCCTTACCGCCGTCATCCGCGGCTATACCCGCGAAGCCGGCCTGCGCAACCTGGAACGGGAGCTGGGCTCCATCTGCCGCAAGCTGGCCCGCCAGCGTGCCGAAGGCAAGAAGGGCAGCTTCACCGTGGACAGCGCCATGGTGGAAAAACTGCTGGGCGCGCCGCGCTTCATCGAAGACGAGAAGGACAAGCGCCTCATGCCCGGCATGGCTCTGGGCCTGGCCTGGACCCCGGCCGGCGGCGAGGTGCTGACCATCGAATGCGCCTGCATGAAGGGCAAGGGCAACCTGCAGCTCACGGGCCAGCTGGGCGACGTCATGAAGGAAAGCGCCCGCATCGCCATGAGCTACATCCGCAGCCGGGCCGACAGCCTGGGCATCGACGCGGACTTCAGCGATACGCAGGACATCCACATCCATGTGCCTGCCGGTGCCGTGCCCAAGGACGGCCCCTCCGCCGGTGTCACGCTGACATCGGCCCTGATCTCGGCCCTGAGCGGCCGCATCGTGCGGGCCGATACCTGCATGACCGGCGAGATCACCCTGCAGGGCCGGGTGCTGCCCGTGGGCGGCATCAAGGAAAAGATCCTGGCCGGTGTGGCACGCGGGCTCAAGCATGTCATCATCCCCAGCCAGAACGTCAAGGATCTGGAAGAGGTCCCCAAGGAACTGCTGAAAAAGATCAAGGTCCACCCCGCACACACCTATGACGATGTGCTGGCCCTGGCCTTCGACCCCGTCAAAAAGACGGCCGCGCGTGCCAAGAAAGCCGCTCCGGCCACGGAAAAGAAATAACGCCGCTGTCGCCCCTGCAAGGCGGTAACGCGGATGGCCCGGGACGACATGGCGTTGCCCCGGGCCTTTTTGCTTTGCCCAGCCGCACACAGGACAAGGATATGACCCTTCAGGAACTGCTGACCTCGCTGACCCGCGACCTGCACGCCGCAGGCACGGATGCCCCCGCGCTGGAGGCCCGCCTGCTGGCAGGCCATGTGCTGCACCTTGACCGCATCGGCCTGATGCTGGCCATGCCCTCCCCTGTGGCGGACGACGCAGCCGCCGCCATCCGCGCCCTGACCGCCCGCCGCTGCGCCGGTGAACCGCTGGCCCACATCACCGGGCGGCGCGAGTTCTTCGGCCGCGATTTCGAGGTCAGCCCGCAGACCCTCATCCCCCGGCCGGAGACCGAGCTGCTGCTGGAAATCGTGCTGCGGGAATGCGAGGGGCACGGGGAGGTGCGCTTTGCGGATCTGGGCACGGGCACGGGCTGCATCGGCATCACGCTGGCCCTGGAGCTGCCGCACAGCCGGGGCCTGCTGCTGGAATACAGCGCCGGGGCCCTGCCCGTGGCCGCCCGCAACATCCGCAGCCTGCAGGCCGCTGACCGTCTGGCCCTGGTACGGGGAGACATGTTCACGCCGCCGCTGTTGCCGCAGGGGCTGGACGTGCTGGTCAGCAATCCGCCCTACATCGCCGCTGCGGAAGAAGCCGAGGTCATGGCGGAAGTCCTGCACCACGAGCCGCACAGCGCGCTCTTTTCCGAGCAGGACGGTCTGCGCCACCTGCACGCCGTCATCCGTGCCGGACAGCAGGCCCTGAAACCGGGCGGCCTTATCGCCATGGAACACGGTTATCGCCAGGGCGAGGCCGTGCGCCGTCTGCTGATGGAGGCCGGTTACGGCGCGCCCCGCACCGAGCAGGATCTGGCCGGTCTGGACCGCTGCACCTGGGCCCGCCGGGGCTGATCCGCCGGAGGAACCAGCAGCAGCGGGCGTCCCTGCCCTCCCGCATCGGCAGGGCACTGCCAAGGGGCACCACCGCTCCCCTTGCTGCACACGCCATCGCCGCCGGCGAGGTCTGCGATGTGCCGCCCGTGAGCTGCACACATCTTGATAAAATTTTTCCGGCTCCTCTCCCCTGCAGCGACCGGAAAGGACGGGGCAGCCCTCCGGCACTTCGTATCTTCCGCCGGGCACGTCGCGCGCGCCGAGGCCGGGCACGGGCGAAAAAATTTCCCTCTTCCCGGCTAGGCCCGGAAGGCACTCTTTGCTATAGCAAGGCAAAGGTGTTCGTCATGGGAAGATACGCAGACCCCACGGAAAAAGCCATCCGCTGCCCGCTCAAGGGGCATCAGCGGCCCCTGCTGGCCTGTCTGGCCTGCCGGCATTTCCCCTGTCGCGCCATGACGGAAGAACGGCTGGCCCTGTTGCGCACGTCGCCCTTTGTCCAGCTGGATACGAAAAACTCAAAACTGCTGCCACGGAGGCACGTCATGTATATTTTCAGGATGACTTCTGGAGAACTGCGGGACGCTCCCGAAGATTTCAGCCCCGATGCCCCGGACTTCGAACAGCTGGCCGATGTGGAAGAAGTGCTGGTCATCGGCAAGGTGCTGGTCAAGCAGTTGCGCCTGGTGGCCAAGCCCCGGGAAGAGCGCGACCGCATCCGGGAACAGCTCTCCACGCCCGACCTTCCCGAGGAAGTGGAAGAAGAAAAGCCCCGCCGCAGACGCCGCAGCAGCGTCCGGGACGAGGACTGATGCCTTTGGGGACTGCCATCCGTGCGGTCCCTTTTTTATTTTTCCCTTACTGTTTTCCTTTTGGGGATGCAGGTCAGTTTTTTCCATCACCGGGATCCGCCAGCCCAGTCCGCCTTTTGTCCGCCTCTCTTCCCCTGCCCTGGCATGCCTTTTTCCCCTGACGGCGATCTTTTTTGCGGCGTCCGCCACTACCGGGGCACGCGCCCTCCCGGCCCCTGATCCCGGTCTTTCCCGTCCCTGACGGGCTGCATGTCCCTCTCCGGACCGCAAGAGCAAGGGCGCTCCCATCCGCTCATCCCGGGGCAGGACTTTTTCCAGAAACGGCAGCCAACAAGCCGGCATCACGCATATTTTTTTGCTCTCCACGCGATGCTTGGGAAATGATTCCCAATCAATTCCGGCATGGACATTTTCCGCGTTACGGTTTAATGTCGCACATGCATAGATAAATCGACGACAACCATAGCGAACAGCGACAGCGCCCCTGCCCGCCGGACACCACCGTACCGGCATCCGTACCGGGCCCGCCCCGGAACGAAAAAAGGACGCGCTGTTTTTTTGGCCCCGTATGGATGCAGATCATTCATCCATACATGAATCTCGCGAAGGTTGCCGGGAACATGACACCATCATTCCATATTCGACATGCCTTGCCAGACGACGGACGGACACGGGGTTCTCCTGCCGGATGACATGCAGGCCGGATAGCCTGAGGGGGAAACCATGGAAGAATTGACGAAACTTGTCTCCAACATCAACAGCTTCATCTGGGGCATGTACTGCCTTATCCCGCTGCTGTGTGGTGTGGGCATATACTTCACCATCCGGCTGAAGTTCATCCAGGTCCGCAAGTTCGGACAGGCCGTGCGCATGCTCTTCGGTGACCTTTCCCTGAAGGGCAAGCGCGCCGACAAGCACGGCATGAGCTCCTTCCAGTCCGTGGCCACCGCCATCGCCGCCCAGGTGGGTACCGGCAACCTGGCCGGTGCCGCCACCGCCATCGCCATGGGTGGTCCCGGCGCCATCTTCTGGATGTGGATCGCCGCCTTCTTCGGCATGGCCACCATCTTTGCCGAAGCCGTGCTGGCCCAGGTCTACCGCACCCGCGACGACGCCGGCCACATCACCGGCGGCCCCGCCTACTACATCTCCAAAGGTCTCGGCAGCCACAAGCTGGCCGTGTTCTTCTCGGTCTCCATCATCATCGCCCTGGGTTGCATCGGCAATATGGTGCAGTCCAACTCCATCGCCGACGCCTTCAAGACCGCTTTTGACGTGCCGCCCATGGTCATGGGCCTGATCATCGCCGCCTGCGGTGCCTTCGTCTTCTTCGGCGGCATCGGCCGCATCGCTGCCGTGACCGAAAAGATGGTGCCCCTCATGGCCCTGCTGTATGTCATCGGCGGCCTGTTCGTGGTCCTCAGCAATGCCGACCAGATCATCCCCGCCTTCAAGATGATCTTTGTGGGCGCCTTCGATCCTTCGGCCGCCACCGGCGGCATCATCGGTGCCGGTGTCAAGGAAGCCATCCGCTACGGTGTGGCCCGCGGCCTGTTCTCCAACGAAGCCGGTATGGGTTCCACGCCTCACGCCCATGCCGTGGCCAAGGTGCAGTACCCCGCCCAGCAGGGCCTGATGGGTATCGTCAGCGTGTTCATCGATACCTTCGTCGTGCTCAACATGACCGCCCTGGTCATCTTCGTCACCGGCGCTCTGGACGGTACCACCACCGGTATCGCCCTGACCCAGAAGGCCTTCTCCACCGGTCTGGGTGCCTTTGGTATCAAGTTCGTGGCCATCTGCCTGCTGTTCTTCGCCTTCTCCACCATCGTGGGCTGGTATTTCTTCGGTGAGCAGAACGTCAAGTACCTGTTCGGTACCCGCGGCGTGACCCCCTACCGCGTGGTGGTGATGTGCTTCATCGTCATGGGTTCCCTGCTGCAGGTGAACCTGGTGTGGGAACTGGCCGACATGTTCAACGGCCTCATGGCCTTCCCCAACCTTATCGCCCTCATCGGTCTGGCCAAGGTCGTGAGCAAGGCCCTGGACGAATTCGAACAGGCCAACCTGGCTGACAACAAGTAGGGTCCCTGCCTGAAACAAAAAGTCCCCTGACCATCGTGGCCAGGGGACTTTTTTCATTTTTTTTCAAGGCCTCGCAGGCAGCCGCAGGGCCCTGCATCAGGGAAAAAAGCGTACGGGAATCAAAGCGTGGTCCCGATGCAGCCATCATGCTTTCAACATACTGCAACAAAAAACAGAAAAAACAAATGTAACACTACATAATAATGCCATTTATGGAATTTTTTTTCATCCATCGCACAGGATTTTTTTATAAAATTAGATAAAAAATAAAAAATTTACTCACTCTTTTTCTTAATGCATTGCCTTTATGCAGTAAAAAATATCCCCCATATTCCCTGCTTGATTTCACACTATAATAATTATATGCATACCGGACATTTTTTGATTCTGACCGGCCCTGCCGGGCCGAAGCAAAATTTTTCTCCCACCATAGCTTCACGGAGGTATCGAAAATGGAGCTCATCTACACTGGCAAAACGAAGAACGTCTATGCCCTGGAAAACGGCAACTATCTGCTGAAGTTCAAAGATGACTGCACCGGCAAGGACGGCGTTTTCGATCCCGGCGAGAACTCCGTGGGCCTGACCATCGACGGCGTGGGCGACGTGAACCTGCGCATGTCCATCTACTTCTTCGAAAAGATCAATGCCGCCGGCATCAAGACCCACTATGTGAGCGCCAACCTGGCCGACACCACCATGGAAGTCCTGCCTGCCAAGCCCTTCGGCAAGGGCCTGGAAGTGATCTGCCGTCACAAGGCCGTGGGCAGCTTCATCCGCCGTTACGGTGATTACATCGAAGAAGGTGCCGACCTGCCCGCCTATGTGGAAACCACCTTCAAGAACGACGCCCTGGGCGACCCCCTGGTCACCAAAGACGCCCTGGTGGCCCTGGGCGTGATGACCGACAAGCAGTACGACGACATCAAGGACATGACCCAGAAGATCACCCAGATCGTGGCCGACGACCTGAAGGAAAAGGGCCTGGTCCTGTACGACATCAAGTTCGAATACGGCTATGACGCCGACGGCAAGGTCATCCTCATCGACGAGATCGCCTCCGGCAACATGCGCGTCTACAAGGACGGCAAGTACATCGATCCCATGACCCTGTCCAAGATGTTCTTTGCCTAATCGGCAAGGACCTCCCCGCCGCGGCCTGACGGGCTGACGGCATCCGCCCGCAAGGCACGCCCGGTATGGAATGTTCCATGCCGGGCTTTTTTTATGCCGGATGCAGCTGCGGGACGGGACTTTTTCCCTCTCGTCATGCGCAGGACAGACGATCCAGCGATCTTTCCAGCCTGTCGGCGCAGCAGTGACGCACGACGCCCTTCCAAGCCCCTCACACACAACGCGACAGCCTTCAATAATCTGGAATCACAGAAGAAAAACAAGCCATCACAAAGCCGGCATGATTTTCTCCAGCGTTCGTATTGCAGCCATTACAAATAAACTGATACAATAAAATCAAGACACATATATTTCTCCATACTCTCGGGAGGGACGCATGCTGTACGCGCATACGCTCGCCGGCCATCCGAAAGAAGACTGGCAGACCTTGCAGGAGCATCTGGAAAACGTCGGCAGGCTGGCAGCGGACTTTGCCTCCTTGTTCGGAGCCGCCAGGACAGGGGCGACGCTGGGTACCCACCACGATGCCGGAAAAGCCACAGAAGGATTCCAGCGCAGACTGGAAGGCGGCCCACGTGTCGATCATTCCACAGCAGGGGCCGTACTGCTCGGGCAACGCTGGGAAGCGTCTCCATCCCGGCAGACCGCCGCCCTGGGCACCATGCTGTCCCGTTTTCTGGCCTATCCCATCCTCGGACATCACGGCGGCCTGCCCGACGCCGGATCCGAATACGGTACCGGTCTCGACCACCGCCTTGCTCCCGGCAATATCCAAAAGCTCCCCACCTGGGACCCCGCGGCCATCCCGCTTCCGGCCTCTCCCATGGACATCTACCAGGAGCTTCTCCCGCTCATCTGCAAGCAGGGACGCCATCCTGATCCCTTCCGCATCTGCTTTGCCCTGCGCATGCTGTTTTCCTGCCTTGTGGATGCCGACTATCTTGATACGGAACGTTTCTGCACCCCCGACATCTACCGGTTCCGGCCAGCGGTCCCCGCCCTGTCGCCGCTGGCCGCCCGTCTGGAAGACTATCTGCATCGCAAAGGATTCCTGCACGAAAGCCGTGTGGCCCCGGAAGAACTCGAGGCAGGTGCGGCCGCGCCCTGCGGCAGCAGTGATCGCCAAAAGGCCATCGCCCTGGCCCGCTCCTTCATCCGCGAACAGTGCGAACAGGCTGCGGCCGCCGCTCCCGGCCTGTTCTCGCTCACAGTCCCGACCGGAGGAGGAAAGACGCTCTCCTCGCTGTCTTTCGCCATACGGCACGCCATCCGGCACGATCTGCGCCGCATCATCTTTGTGGTGCCCTACACCAGCATCATCGAGCAGAACGCCCAAATATTCCGCGAGGCGCTCGGCGATGAGGTGGTGCTGGAACACCACAGCAATTTCGTCCATCCCGACGAAGGCGATGACGAAAGTACGGCCAGCCTGCAATACCGGCTGAGTACGGAGAACTGGGAAGCAGCCGTCATCGTCACCACGTCCGTCCAGTTTTTCGAATCCCTGTTTTCCTGCAAGCCTTCCCGCTGCCGCAAACTGCACAACATCGCCCGCAGTGTGGTCATCCTCGACGAAGCCCAGATGATCCCCGTGCCCTTTGTCGCCCCCTGCGTGGAGGCCCTGCGCAGCCTTGCCGGGCACTACGGGACAAGCATCGTCCTCTGCACGGCCACCCAGCCGGCCCTGCTGCGCTCCACGGCCCTGCCTTGCGGGTTCGAAGCGGACGAAGTCCGCAGCCTGGTGCCCGAATCGACCCTCCCGGCCCTGTTCAGGATCTTTGAACGCGTGCGGACGACCTTTGAGCCCATGCTCACTGATGCGGAACTGGGCGCACGCCTGCTGGCGGAGCGCCAGGTGCTCTGCATCCTGAATTCACGGCGCCATGCCCGCGCGCTGTTCGAGCGATGCGGCAAAAACGAGGATCTTTTCCATCTCAGCGCGTACATGACGCCCTGCCACCGCAGCCGCACCTTGCAGACCATACGGGAAAGGCTGGCCAGCGGCCTTCCCTGCCGTGTCATCAGCACCTCGCTCATCGAGTGCGGCGTGGATATCAGCTTTCCCGTGGTCTATCGCGAACGCAACGGCCTCGATGTCATTGCCCAGGCAGCCGGGCGCTGCAACAGGCATGGAGAACGGGAGCGTGGGCAGGTCTGCGTCTTTGACGGCGAACAGCCCGTTCCCCTCCGGGCCGCCGACCTGAACCGCAGACGCGAGGCCTGTGCCCTTGTCCAGGATGCGGACGACCTGTTCGGGCCCGCGACCATCCGGCGTTATTTCCAGGCCCTGTACAGCCACCCGGAACTGCTCGATGAGCACGCCATCCTCCGGAAGATGAAGCTCGTCACCTCCTCCAATGCCGCACTGGACCCGCGCTTTTACCGCATCCCCAAGCTGGATGCGGATTTTGCGGAGATCGACAGAACATTCCAGTTTATCGAATCTCAAACGGATAGCGTGGTCATCGAATCCCAGCTCCCGGAAGAGTTGCGCACCTGCCTGCGCAACGAGCAAGCCCTCCCCTCCCGGGTGTTCCGCAGGCTGCAATCCTACAGCGTCCAGGTCTATCGCTGGGAACGGGAAGCCATGGAACAGGCCGGCCGGCTGGAGTGCCTCCATGACTGCGTGTACCTGCTCAGCGGCGGTCTGGGCTATGCGGAGGACACCGGACTGGATGTGCGGATGGCGGACGGCATCTCCTCGGCAGATCTGGTTTTCTGATCCGCCAGACAGGCCGGGACGATCCCGGCAAGGACAGCAACTGAAAGGAGGCTCCCATGATCGGAGTCAGATTACGGGTCCGGGGCGACTATGCCCTGTTCACCCGCCCGGAAAACAAGGGGGAACGCTGCAGCTATGATGTCCCCACGCCATCGGCGATGCGCGGCATCCTTGAAGCCATCCACTGGAAACCGGCCATACGCTGGCTCGTGGACAGGATCCACGTCCTGAATCCCATCGTGTTCGACAGCATCCGGCGCAACGAGGTCTCGGAAAAGGGCCCCAGCGTGAAAAGCGTCAAAAATGCGGCAAAGAACGGCACGCCCCTGTACCTGTTCGCCGACGAATGCCGCCAGCAACGGGCCACCCTGCTGCTGCGGCATGTGGATTACGTCATCGAGGCCCATTTCGAGCTGACGGACAAAGCCGGCCCGTCGGACAACGAAGGCAAGCACATCGACATCTTTCGGCGCCGCGCACGAAATGGCGAGTGCTTCCAGCAGCCTTGTCTGGGTTGCCGTGAGTTCCCCGCCTATTTTTCCCTTCTGGAAGAAAAGGATGCGATGCCCGCCTCCAGCCTGGCCCACGATGCGCCGCGCGATCTCGGCTATATGCTGTACGACATCGACTATGCCCACGGCATGAAGCCCCTGTTCTATCGTCCGCGCCTGGAACAGGGGATCATCGACGTGGCCCGCTGGAAAAGGGAAACCCTATGTATCTGACAGAACTGTACCGTTTTTACGAACGCATGACGCAGGATCCCCAGTCCGGCATGCCGCCCGAAGGCATGAGCGCCGAAGCCATCCACTTTGCCCTGGTCATCGGCGAAGACGGCAGCCTGAAAGGCGTGCATGACCTGCGCGACAGCAAAGGCAAGCCGCTGCGCCGTTTCGTACCGGCGGCGGTCAGCCGATCGAGCAATGTCGCCGCCAACTTCCTGTGGGACAAAACCTCCTACGTCCTCGGCATCGACGGACGTGACGATTCCTGCCCCTCCCCGGAAAAACGACAGGCCTTCCTGGCGCTGCATCATGAGCGTTTCGATGCCTGCCCGGACAGACACGCCAAAGCGCTGCTGGCCTTTCTGGATCACTGGCGGCCGGAGATGCTCCACAGCCTGCCCGAACGTCAGGCCCTGCTGGGCAGCCGCCTGGTCTTCCAGCTTGAAGGCGAAGACCGCTTCCTCCACGAAGAACCGGCCATGGACGCAGGCCCGGCAACGGGCAGCGCGGAGATCTCCTTTGCCCTGGTCATCGCTGAAGACGGCAGCCTGAGATCTGTCCGCGACCTGCGTGACAGTAAAGGCAAGCCGCGCAAGATGTCCGTCCCGGCGGCACGGCGGCGGAAAAAGGAACTGCTCCCGAACATGCTCTGGGATGACGCGGCGTATGTGCTGGGCGTTGACGGAAAGGACGATACACGCCCCAGCCCGGAGACCGCGGCAGCCTTCCACGCGCTCCACAGGAAACTGCTGCAGGATGCGGACGACAGACACGCCCGCGCCCTGCTGGCCTTTCTGGACCGCTGGCAGCCGGAGATGCTCCAAAGCCTGCCCGAACGTCAGGCCCTTCTGGACAGCAACCTGGTCTTCCGGCTCCAGGGCGAAGAGGGCTTCCTGCACGAACACCCCGCCCTGCAGCGGATCTGGCTGAACAATCTCGACGGACAGGAATGCCCGCAGGGACAGTGCCTCGTCACGGGCAGGGAAGGCCCCATCCTGAAAGTGCATCCCGTCATCAAAGGCGTCATAGGCGCCCAGACCTCGGGGGCCCGTCTCATCTCGTTCACCTGCAACTCGTTCCAGTCCTTCGGCAAGGAACAAAGCGAAAATGCCCCTGTCAGCCCGCGCGCGGCCCGCGGCTATACCACGGCCCTGAACTACCTGCTCCAAAAGGAGCACAAACAGGTCGTACGCCTGGGGGAAGACAGCATCGTCTTCTGGACGGACAGGGCCTGCGCGGAGGAATCCCTGCTCGGGGCCCTGTTCGACGGTCTCGACGCCACCGAGCAGACGCAGGACAGCGCCCTGCTGCACAAGGTCCGCTCCCTGCTGACGGCCATGGCCTGCGGCCGCCCCGTCAGCGAAGATGACGGTATCGACACCAGCGTGCGCTTTTTCGTACTCGGACTTGCCCCCAATGCCGCCCGGCTGGGCGTCCGTCTCTGGGTGACGGACACCTTCGGCAATCTGCTGCAACGCTTCGGCCGCTGGTATCGCGACCTGGCCATCGAACGCCGCTACCCCGGCGAAGAGGAGCACCCCGCCCTGTGGCAGCTGCTGCGGGACCTTGCCCCCTTGCAAAAATCCGAAAACATCCCGCCCCTGCTCGGCGGGCAGCTGCTGCGCAGCATCCTGCTGGGGCGCGCCTGGCCGCAAAGCATGTACACTGCCGCCCTGCAGCGCATCCACGCGGACAAGAACGTCACCTATTACCGGGCCGCGCTCATCAAGGCCCATCTTTGCGATACGACAGCAAAAGGAGCCACCATGTCACTGGACAAGGAAGAACAGAACAAGGGTTACCGGCTGGGCCGCCTGTTCGCGGTCCTGGAAAAAGCCCAGACCGACGCGCTGGGCAGCGTGAACGCGTCGCTCCGGGAGCGCTACATCGGCGCGGCCTCGACGCGGCCCTGCCTGGTGTTCCCGCAGCTGCTGAAGACGGCCCAGTTCCACATCTCCAAAAGTGCCAAGCAGCATCCCGGCTACGACATCCGCTTTTCCCGTCTGGTAAGCGAGATCATGGACGGCATGACGGTCTTTCCGCCTGTGCTCTCGCTGGAGGATCAGGGCCGCTTCATGCTGGGCTACTATCATCAGAACAACGCACTCTATCAGAAAAAGACGGCTGACGACGCCGAAAACTAAGGAGAACTGCCATGCCTGCCATCACGAACCGTTATGACTTCGTGCTTTTCTTCGACGTGGAGAACGGCAACCCCAACGGCGATCCCGACGCCGGCAACATGCCCCGCATCGACCCCGAGACCGGCCTGGGGCTGGTGACGGACGTCTGCCTCAAGCGCAAGGTGCGCAATTATGTGGAGCTGGCCAAGGAAGGAGCCACCGGCTACCGGATCTATGTGCAGGAAAAAGCCGTGCTCAACCAGAGACATCAAGAAGCCTATACGGCCCTGTCACTGAAGTCTGAATCCAAAAAACTGCCCAAAAAGGCGGAAGACGCCCGTGCCGTCACGGCCTGGATGTGCGAGAATTTTTTCGACATCCGCACCTTCGGAGCCGTCATGGCCACGGAAGTGAACTGCGGCCAGGTACGCGGCCCGGTGCAGCTGACCTTTGCCCGCAGCGTGGAGCCCGTCGTCCCTGCCGAGGTGAGCATCACGCGTATGGCCGTGACCAATGAAAAAGACCTGGAAAAAGAGCGCACCATGGGCCGCAAGTTCATCGTGCCTTACGGCCTGTATCGTATGGAGGGCTTTGTTTCCGTCCCGCTGGCGGAAAAAAGCGGCTTTGCCGATGACGACCTGGACCTGCTGTGGGAGGCGCTCAGCAACATGTTCGAGCATGACCGCTCAGCGGCACGCGGCAAAATGGGCGCCCGCAAGCTGTTCATCTTCAAGCATGAAAAACGCATGGGCAACGCGCCCGCACAAAAGCTTTTCGATATGGTGCACTGCCGCCGCACCAGTGAAGGCCCGGCCCGCGGCTTTGCGGATTATGCCGTCACGCTGGAAGGCACCTGCCCTGAAGGCATCAGTGTGGAAGAACGCCTGTAGCCATGCACGACATCCTGTTGTCCGCCCTGCAGCATTATGTGGTCTGTCCCCGGCAGTGCGCGCTCATCCATATGGAACAGATATGGACGGAAAACGAGCACACCGCCGCGGGACGCCTGCTGCACGAGTCCGTCCACAGCGGGGAGACCCGGCTGCGGGACGGCGTCAGGATCGTCACAGACCTTGAACTCCATTCCGCGCGGCTGGGGCTCCGCGGCAAATCTGATGCCGTGGAGCTCCACCGCGACGGCAGACGATGGCGGCCCTACCCGGTGGAATACAAAAAAGGCTCTCCCCATGGAGACTGTCTGGCGGACAGCATCCAGCTCTGCGGGCAAGCCCTGTGTCTGGAAGAGATGTTTGCCACGTCCATCCCCGAAGGGGCCCTGCTTTACGGCACGCCTCACCGGCGTACGGTGGTGCGGTTCAGCCCGGAGCTTCGGGAAAAAACGGAGCGGACCGTCGCGGCCGTGCGGGAGATGCTGGCAAGCGCCCGGCTGCCCTCCGCACAAAAAAGCGCCGTCTGTTCTTCCTGCTCGCTTGCGGCCTGCTGCATGCCCGGTTCGCCGCCTGCTGTTTCCGTCTATCTGGACAAACTGTGTGAGGAAGAGGGATGAAACGCTATCTGAATACCTTGTTCGTCACCACGCAGGATACCCGGCTCTCCAAACAGGGGGAATGTGTGGAGCTGCACCATGACGGACAGAGCCTTGGGACCATCCCCCTGCATACACTCCAGTCCATCGCCTGCTTTGGCCGGGTAAGTTGCAGCCCGTATCTTCTGGAACATTGTGCGGCACTGGGCGTCACGGTCTCCTGGTTTTCCGAGAGCGGCCGTTTCATGGCGTCTGTCCAGGGCCCGACCAGGGGGAACGTGCTCTTGCGTCGGGCCCAGTACCGCGCGACCGACAGCCCCCGGCAGACGGCCGACCTTGCGCGCTCCTTCCTGATAGGCAAGGTGGCCAACTGCAGGACCATACTCATGCGACAGGCGCGCAATGCCCCTCTTCCGGCCCTGTCCGCCGCCATCGAATCCCTGGGCCATACCCTCAGGCAGCTCCGCCGGGAAGACGACCTGGAGACCCTGCGAGGGCTGGAAGGCGATGCCGCCCGGACATACTTCGGAGCCTTCGATCTGCTCATCCGTCCCCAATGCCGTGCCGGGGGCATGGTCTTTGAGCAGAGGAGCAGGCGCCCTCCCATGAACGAGGTGAACTGTCTCCTTTCCTTTCTCTATACCCTGCTTGCCCATGATATCCGCAGCGCGTGCGAAAGCGTCGGCCTGGATCCGGCCATCGGCTTTCTCCATCGGGAACGCCCCGGCCGGGCAAGCCTGGCGCTGGACATCATGGAAGAATTTCGTCCGTATCTTGCGGACAGGCTGGCCCTGTCGCTCATCAACCGACAGCAGCTGACGGCAAAGGACTTCATCCGCGCACCGTCGGGAGCCGTCACCATGAAGGAAAAAAGCCGAAAAAAGGTCATCGTTGCCTGGCAGGAAAGAAAAAAGGACGACGTGGAGCATCCCTTCCTCCATGAATGCATGGCTGTCGGCCTTGTTTTTTTCATCCAGGCCCGCCTGCTGGCCAGGACCCTTCGTGATGATCTGGAAGCCTATCCCCCCTTTGTCGTGAGGTGATCATGGTCGTCCTTGTCAGTTATGACGTGAATACACAGGATGCCGCAGGCAAGCGCAGGCTGCGCCGCATAGCCAGGCTTTGCACCAGCTGGGGGCAGCGGGTCCAGTTTTCTGTTTTTGAGTGCCTGCTCGATAATGCCCAATGGCAGGTCTTGCGTGCGCAGCTCCTGGACGAGATGGACCCGGAACGGGACAGCTTGCGCTTCTATTTTTTGGGGAACCACTGGCGAAGCAAGATAGAGCATATCGGCGTCAAGGCAGCCTACGATCCGGAAGGTCCGCTGATATTCTGATCGAGGACCTCTATGGGGCGTCTTTTCCCGGCAGGATATCGATGCCTGTTATATATTGATATCATTAAAAAAATATATTTCCAGTTTGAAAAAACGTCCTGCCTTTGACCTGAATTTTTTTTCATCCTCGAAAAGGATTTGCTAATCACGGGAATCTACTGGATAAAACATGGAAACAGTCGCACCCCACGCGGGTGCGTGGATTGAAACTATGCCGTTTAACAATCAAATAGTGAGGAAAATGGTCGCACCCCACGCGGGTGCGTGGATTGAAACATGGCAGCGGCGGTCAGGTCCTCGAAAAAGTCACGGGTCGCACCCCACGCGGGTGCGTGGATTGAAACGCTCACAACGCTAATATGTCCCGCCGTCTGCAAAAGGTCGCACCCCACGCGGGTGCGTGGATTGAAACAATCATCGTTAAGGCCATACTATCGAAAAGCGCAGGGTCGCACCCCACGCGGGTGCGTGGATTGAAACAAGCCGTTGACTATCCGGGCCAGCACGTCCGACCAGTCGCACCCCACGCGGGTGCGTGGATTGAAACAACAGCTTCTCCGGGGCGACGACGAAGTTTGCCCAGCGTCGCACCCCACGCGGGTGCGTGGATTGAAACTTTTTTGCCCGAAGACCGGGCCACGCTCGTCAGATGTCGCACCCCACGCGGGTGCGTGGATTGAAACTACCTGCCCGGCTCCGGCGGGAAAAAGATGCGCCTGTCGCACCCCTCACAGGTGCGTGATTGAAGTGGGAAGGCTCGAGCGCAGTTGCAAGCCCGCATGTCATGACGCTCCGTTGCGGATACATGACTTGAAGCTCCCTGCAAAAAAGTACCCGAAAGCTGGCCTAAAACAAAAAAGCCCTCACGGAGTTTTCCGTAAGGGCTTTTTGCTTTTTCCTGGAGCTGGTGAAGGGACTTGAACCCATAACCTGCAGATTACAAATCAGACGGTTTACGTTACATCGAATTACGTCATTTTTTATTTATACATATTTTCAATATGTTAATGTTTTATTGAGTTAGCCATGATTCCATGCTATTCCCGTTTTTGTGGAACCCCGGTGGAACCCCGAAGAGAAAATCAGCGGGCGACCGAAAAAGTATCAGCAGGCATGGAGGCTGGCGATGAAGCTGACAAAACGATCTGTTGAAGGACTGGCTGCCACAGGCAAGCGATATGAGGTACGGGATGATCTGTTGCCGGGCTTTCTGGTGCGCGTCGGCGTCACCGGGGAGAAGACCTTCTATCTCATGTACCGTGCCGGCAAGGGACGCGCCGCCACCAAACGCCGTCTTGCCCTGGGGGCCTTCCCGGCCGTCACTGCGGATCAGGCCCGGGCGCTGGCCAGGGAAAAGCTCGCCCAGATCACGCTGGGCGAAGATCCTGCTGCGACCTTGCGGGAAGAAAAAGGCACCCGCTCCCTGGCAGCTGTCCTGGAGCAGTTCTTTACCGAGCATGTAGAGCCCAAACTCAAGCCTGGTACCGTACGCAACTACAGGCAGCAGGCGGAGGGGCATATCCTGCCCGAACTCGGCCGGCTCAAGATCACGGAAGTCACGGCCCGGCATGTGAGCAGGCTCCACCACAAATTGCAAGCTACCCCCTACCAGGCCAACCGGGTACTGGCCCTGCTCTCCAAATTCTTCAACTGGTGCGAGATCACAGGCTATCGGGACAGGGGGAGCAATCCCACCTTTGGTCTTGAGCGTTACAAGGAACAAAAACGGACGGTCTTCATGGGCCGTCAGGAGGTGGAAGCCCTTGGAGCGAGCATTGCCCGCATGGAAGCCTGCGGCGATCTGTCTCCCGTCGTCGCGGCGGTGTTCAAGGTTCTTTTGTTCACCGGTGCCCGCTCCGGCGAAGTGACGACGCTCAAATGGAGCTATCTCGATCTGGAGCATGGCCTTGCCCATCTGCCGGACAGCAAGACCGGCGCCAAGACCATCCACCTCCCTGCGGCGGCCCGGGAGGTGCTGGATGCCCTTCCCCGCATCAATGAATACTGTTTCCCCGGCAAATACGAGCGGGGCCACATCGTGAACATCAAAGATCCGTGGCGGCGCCTCCTCGTCCATGCCGGTCTCCCGGGCTGGCGCATCCACGACCTGCGCCATGCCTTCGCCTCATACGCGGCCAACAGCGGCCAGGCCTTGCCCATCATTGGCAAGATGCTGGGCCATAGTCAGGCTGCAACCACGGCCCGCTATGCCCATGTGGCGGAAAATCCCGTGGCCCGGGCAGCGGAAGAAACAGCACGGCAGATACAGAAGGACCTGAGTGCGGGCACGATCCTGCCCTCTGGCAAGACAACGGGATAACTCCTTCTCCGCGCACAGCCTTTTCTGCCTGTACAGCGGGCATCCGGGGCGAGTGGGGCCTGCCCTGTCCCCATAGGTGCTGACAGGCGGCCCCATCCGCAGCATCGCGCCCAGGAAGCGGGGCATCTGGGGCGGGCGCAGCAAGACCTGCTTGCACCGTACTACCAAATAGTACAAAATAGAGAGCGAGGGGAGGCCATGAGCTGGACTGTCACTGTCAAAAATTCCGCGCGCAAGGGCATAGACAAGCTCCCGGAGAAGATACGGCGCGTCTTGGCCCTGCTGATGCTCGAGATCGAAACAGCCGGACCCATCCGCGGCAACTGGCCCAATTACGGCAAGCTCGGCCCCCGCCGCCACCATTGTCATCTGAAAAAGGGGCGGCCCACCTATGTCGCTGTCTGGGAAGAATCCCCGGACGGTATCCAACTCGTCGAGGTGACCTATGCAGGAACACACGAACGCGCCCCGTACTGAAGCGGTCATGCTGTCGTTCGCCGTCCCCCCGGACAGGATCGAGGAGGTGCTGCGCACCATGCGGAGCCTGGGCCTGTCGCCCGCGCATGACAGCACGCCGTGGCGGGAAGCGCTGGGCTACACGGCGGAGGCCATGCCCGGTGTGCTGCTTTCCGGCGCCCGCTACCGGGAAGGACTGACCCAGGCGCAACTGGCGGAAAAGACAGGCATCCCCCGCCGCCACATCAGCGAGATGGAGAACGGCAAGCGCCCCATCGGCAAGAAGAACGCCCGCCTGCTGGGCGAGGCCCTGGGCATCGAACCACGCCTGTTGCTGGCGGTCTGAGGCCGTCCTGCTGGCCGGCGCGACGCTACCGCATGCCGTCATGATCTGATCTTTCTCCGGCCCGGCATGGCATCATGGACCATACTGCCGCGGCGGCCTCCCTTGCCGCCCTGCCGGGGACATCCCAAGAAAGTCTGTAAAAGGAAGGAGGCACCGTGAGCGGATATGTCCTGCTTGAACAGATCGAGGCTGTCGATGATGTCCTGCGGCGCTGGCACAAAGAGGCCGATTTTTTGCAGACCGTCGCCCAGGCGGAAAAGATCCCCTTCTTCTACCTGCGGGAAAGTCGCATACGTCCCGCGGATGGCATGACGGTTTATTTTTGCCTGCAGCTCGACAGCCTCCGCTGCATCGATCTGCTCCATCATCTATATGATACGGAAGGCATCTTCCTGCGCCCTGAAGATGTGGCAGCCTATGAACAGGCCCATCCCGAACTGCTGTGGGAACCTGTTCAGCCTGGGGATCCCCTCGTGCAGGAATACGGAGAACGCATCCCTGCCGAAGTCGTACGACAGTGGCTGGGCATGAGCCCCATGGCCTTCATCGACCTCCTGAACAGCGGACGAGGCCCCATTTCGTCATGGGAAGAAGCCTTCAGGCAGAATCGCCAAAACCCTCTCAATCTGGGCCAAGCGTATTTCTCTCTGAAAGACCTGAAGGATGCGCGCCTCACCTTCCACATCCTCGACTGGAAAGAATGGCAGAAAGAGCACAGACCGCTCCTGCAAATCGCTCCCGCGGCACTGCCCGGCAAAACCGGCAGCGCAACGGCCAGTCCACAGGAAAAAGAGGCCCGGCTCCTTGCACTGGAAGAGCAGCTCAACGCACGGGATATACGGATAACAGAACTGGAAGACCTGCTCAGGACAAAAGACCGGCAGATAGCTGTCCTGGAGGAACAGGGACCTGTCGATGCCCAGCGCTGGCGGGACAATATGGCAGCCGTATGCGAACTGCTGGTCTCCATCATGCAGGGGACAAAAACGGACTGGATCAGGGACGAGTTCACCACAGCGCTGGCACGCACGTGTCCCCGCTACCTCACGGAGGTGGAAAAGCTCGTCTGGAAGGCCCTGCCGGATAGTTACAAGCACGGCATAGGGCGCAAGAAAAAAATATGAAAAAACCTGAACACTCCGGAACTGTTAGCTATTTTCCATAAACTCATACGTCAGGAACGGGCATTTATCTTCCGGAAGCTCCCATTTTCCCCCGGCAAAAAAATCTCGAACCCCGATCGCCTTGTCCTGCAAGGTGTTCGGGGTTTTCTCCATTTTTACAGATCCACGATTCTGGTTTTCCAGCCTTTTCTTTCTCAAAGACAGCGGCATGATGTGTACCGGGATACATCCCGATCCTTTATCTGGCAAAAAGAACAGGAGGTCCATCATGCCCCGTACCCATGCCGTTCTCCCCTCCCGCTGGCTGTCCACAGAAGCCGCCGCGGCCTATCTTGGCGTCTCGCCTTCCACACTCTGCAACGACCGCGTCACGCGCTCCCTGAACATCCCCTTCACCCGTCTGGGGCGCCGTGTCCTCTATGACCGACAGGAGCTGGACGCCTATCTTCTCGCCCGCATGGAGGGCGTCCGCCGCCGTGAGGAGGCCTGATATGTCCCTCCAGCGCGGTTTTGACAACCTTGCGGACAGGGACCTGCTGCAGGGACAGGCCCTGTACTCCGCTCCCGCACAGCCTGCCGCCATGCCACGCAGACCGCTTGGACAACACATCCACCATCATTTCCAGAGTGCGACCATATACAGGAGGGATCATGAGTAATGACACCCTGAACGCCTTTGAAGAAAGCTTGCGGGCTGCCGGGCTGCTGGTGGAACACCTCGAAACGGACGGCGTGCTGCACCGCTGCGGCACCACGGACAGGCCGCGCGGCAAGGACGGGGCCTACCGTATCCACCTGGATAATCCGGCCTGCTGCTGGTGGAAGAACTGGCGTACCGGTGATGAAGGATCGCGGTCTACCAGACCGGCCAAAGACCTGTCCCCTGCCGAGCGTAAAGCCTTGCGGGAATGCATCGCCGCTGCCCGGAAAGCTGCCGAAGAAGAACAGGCCAGACGCTGGGCCGCCGCTGCCAAGCTGGCCCGGGCCATCTGGGAGAGCGCCGCGCCCGCAACGAACGATCACCCCTATTTGCAACGGAAAGGTGTCCCTGCTCTTGGTGGCATCCGGCAGCGGGAATGTCAGGGCATTGTAGAGCTGTTGCTGCCTGTGCTGGATGCTTCCGGCACGCTGGTGAGCCTGCAGCGCATCCTGCCGGAAAAGCCCGCTGACGGGCCGGACAAGCTCTTTCTGAAGGGCGGCAAAACGGCGGGCGGCTACCTCCCCATTCCGGCAAAGGACGGCACCAAGGACGGCCCCCTGCTCATAGCGGAAGGCTACGCTACCGCCGCAAGCCTGCACCTTGCCACGGGCCACGCCTGCCTTGTGGCATTCAATGCGGGAAACCTTGAGGCCGTGGCCCGCATGGCCCGGGACAAGTATCCCGACAGGGAGATCATCCTCTGCGCTGACAACGATTGCGAGACCATGAAGGAGGGCAAGGCATGGAACCCCGGCGTGGAGGCGGCTACCAAAGCCGCTCAGGCCATCGGCGCAAGACTGGCCGTATGCCCTGCCCTGGACGGCAGCAAGGCGGACTTCAATGATCTGCACACGGCCCGGAGCCTTGAGGCCGTGCGCCAGACGGTGAAACAGGCCCTTGCCACTCCAGAGCCCAAGGGACAGGCCACAGGACAACCGCTCACGATCGTGTCCCTGCGCCAGCTGCTGGAGCTGGACATCCCGCCCCGCGGTCATGTGCTGTATCCCATCATCCCGGAACAGGGCCTTGCCATGCTGTTTGCGGAACGCGGCACGGGCAAGACCTTCGTAGGCTTCCATCTGGCCTATGCCGTGGCCTCGGGCGGGAGCGTTTTTGGCTGGAAGGCCGACCGCCCCCGCCGGACCCTCTATCTTGACGGAGAGATGCCCCTTGCCTCTGTCCAGGAGCGTTTCGCGGCCCTTGTGGCAGCGGCGGACACCGAGCCGCCTGAAGAATTCCTGCGCCTGTTGACCCCGGATCTGCAAGGGGACTTCCTGATGCCGAATCTGGCCACCCGGGAAGGGCAGGATCGACTTGCCCCTTATCTGGCGGATATCGACTTTCTCGTGGTCGACAACCTTGCGACGCTGGCCAGAACAGGACGCGCCAATGACGAGGACAGCTGGCGGCCTGTACAGGAATGGATCCTGGGCCTGCGGCGACAGGGCAAGGCTGTCCTCCTGATCCACCATTCCAGCAAAAACGGCTCCCAGCGCGGCACCGTGGCGAAAGAGGACGTGCTGGACACGGTCATCCGCCTGAGCCGTCCCCGGGACTACACGCCGGAGCAGGGTGCACGCTTCGATGTCACCCTGACCAAGGCCCGAGGCATATTTGGGGCGGACGCCGACCCCTTTGAAGCCTGCCTCGTCGAAGGCTGCCGCTGGCAAATCCGTCCCGCCACAGATGCGCTCCTGGAGCAGGTCAAACAGATGCTGGCGGACGGCCTGACCTACCGGGAGATCGCGGAAGAAGTCGGCAAGGGAAAAAGCAGCATCGCCCGCCTCTGCAAACAGCACGGCCTCAAGTCGCAAAGGGGGTGATATGGGACAGAGCACGATAGTTTCCACTCTGTCCCGCTGTCCCACACCCTTGTGTGGGGACAATGGGACACGGCCCGTACCACAGCCCTTTTCCGGACCATCCGCCGGGACAGGAGCGGGACAGGTTTCTCTCAAGACACTGGCATGCAGGATAATGGCGCGGGACAGGTCAAGGGACAAATGCGGGACAGGCCCTGCCCCATGCTCCAGGACAGCAGACCCAACTTTGTCCCCCCCCCTGCCCTGCTCACGGCCCGTACGCACAGGTCACGAAAACGGCCCATCCCTGGCCGGTGCTGCACGAGCTGAACGAACGCTACCAGATGAGCGCCCTGCCTGCCGAAGACGGGAGCGGCCTTGTCCTCTACCCGGCGGCGGGACTGCCCCTGTCCGAGAAGGAAGCGGCCCTATGCTACGCCAGGGACAATCTGGATGCCCTGCTTCATGACTTGGCCCTTGAGTATCTGCCCCGACAGGTATGGCTGGACAGGAAGAGCGGAGGCATCGCTCCGGATAGAGGCAGCACCACGGAGGCCAGACACACTTCGGCCCCATGAAAAAACAAGGGCTCACGGTACGGATCGCTACTTCGCGACGTATGCAGAGCAAAGAGAGTACAGGAAAAACATGAAAAATCTGCAGCAGATGTTGCGTACTCTCCTGCGTCAGCAGCAGGAAGACTTTCAGGAATATATAGAACAATCCTTCCCGCGTACCGGTCGCACCTTGCCGGGCCAGACATGAGGCGCCAGGACAAGGGCCGGGACGCCCTGCAAGCGCAAAGACCTGTACGGCAATGGCCGGTGCTGCCTGCATGGTGGCCTGTCCACAGGGCCAAGGACAGAGAAAGGCAAGCGACGTTCCGCAGCCAACGGCAAACGGCCCAAACGGAAGCGCAAAACAGATGGAGAAAAGCAAACCCCATGAGAGGGTAAGAAATGTTGATGAGGTACGGCAATGATGTCACGTCAGAGGATGCCATCCTTGCCGGTAGAATGAGACAGGGCGACCTCCGCTGTCCGTTTTTCTGGATTGCAGGACCGGCACGGGAGGAGCCTTTTGCCATGCTGGCTAGTAAGCTCCGCTTAAGAGTATGTCCGGCATACTTTTTGATTTTCAAAAAAAAGCGGTAAGTTCTCCTGATGAAGCAGACGGATTTTCGTGATGTGTCTGACGAATTATGGGAGCGTATCGAACCACTCCTTGCTCCGTTCAAGAGAAAGAGAAACGGCGGTAGCCGGCCGCTTCCCCAACGTATGGTCCTTGCCGGAATCCTCTAAATGCCGGAGCGGATACCAATGGGCCATGCTTCCCGCCTGTTATGGCTCAAAAAGC
>UMHC01001346.1_pt1 | contig 24711 bp, 20 predicted proteins | sample 1965381 | NCBI WGS metagenome assembly UMHC01 (sample SAMEA4836083, study PRJEB28245) | human gut metagenome | biome: gut microbiome; material: fecal sample | place: Denmark | collected 2008 | reverse complement strand
CACAAGCACGATCGCTTGGGGCCGCATTTGTATGGTTTCTTGTTTCTTTTGCTTAGGCTTTTTTGCCTACCTGTCGTTGTATCGCCTTGACCAATTCTACAATAGGGATCACCGCAAAGGCCAGCGCCAAGGCCACCCCATACTCGGCTAGGCTGATGTGGGTAAAGCCAAAGGCTGTAGAAATCCCCGGTAGATAGATGGCGGCAGTGGTCAGCACCAAACTCAAAAGCATACCGCCCCACAAGAAGCGATTGTGGCCTTGCATGTGGAAAATGCTGTGCCGTTGGCTGCGCATATTGAAGCTGTGGAAGATCTCCGCCATGCTCATGGTGAGGAACGCCATGGTGGTGCCATCCGGGCTGTTGGTAATTTCCCAACCCCCCGCCTCCATGTAATGGCCGATGAAATATGCCCCCATGGTCAAAATGGTCACCAGCACCCCCTGATAGGCCACGTCCACCCCCAGGCCGCCTGCGAAAATGCCGTCCTTGGGGTCCCGGGGCGGCCGCTCCATGAGATCCGGTACGCCCTGTTCCATGCCCAGGGCCAGGGCCGGGAAGCAGTCGGTGATCAGGTTGATCCACAATAGATGGGAAGGCTTGAGGATCACAAAGCCCATCAGGGTGGCCAGGAAGATGCTCAATACCTCGCTCATATTGGAGCCCAGCAGGAACTGGATGGATTTGCGGATGTTGTCATAGATCCGCCGGCCTTCCTCCACCGCGCCTACAATGGTGGCGAAATTGTCGTCCGCCAGCACCATATCCGCCACGTTTTTGGTCACGTCCGTGCCGGTGATGCCCATGCCTACGCCGATATCCGCGCTTTTGATGGAGGGCGCGTCGTTGACCCCGTCCCCGGTCATGGCGGTTACGCAGCCCCGCTTGCGCCAGGCGTTGACGATGCGCACCTTATGCTCCGGCTGCACCCGGGCATAGACGCTGTAGCGATCCACGGAAGCCTCCAGGGTCGCGTCGTCCATCTCGTTGAGCTCGGCGCCGGTAATGGCCGCTTGGCCCTCCCCCAGGATGCCCAGCTCGTTGGCGATGGCCACGGCCGTATCCCGGTGGTCCCCTGTGATCATAATGGGACGGATCCCGGCTTTTTTACACAGGGCGATGGCGTCCAGCACCTCCGGCCGGATAGGGTCGATCATACCTGCCAGCCCCAAGAAGGTCATATCGTTTTCTAAGGCTGCTGGCGACATATCTTGGGGCGCTTCCGTATATCCCCGCTTGGCTGCACAGAGCACCCGCAAGGCTCGGTCTGCCATGGCCTTATTGGCGGCCAGGATATCCTGCCGGGCCTGCTCGGTCAAAGGAAGCGCCTGTCCGTCCTTTTCATAATATCTGCAACGCTTGAGCACTTCGTCGGGCGCGCCTTTGGTATATTGCACAATGCCCTGGCTGGTACGATGCAGCGTGGACATCATTTTCCGGTCGCTGTCAAAAGGCGCTTCGCCAATTCGCGGCATTTCCGCCTCCAAGGCTGGTTTTGGCTGGCCTTCCTTTGTCGCCCAATTCACCAAAGCGCATTCCGTAGGCTCCCCGACCGCCGCGCCGCTGGAATCTGGCGTGGCGTCCGAGCACAGGGCCATGGCCCGCTGGGTCTCCTCCACGGCGCCATAGCTATCCACCACGGTCATCTTATTCTGGGTCAAGGTGCCGGTCTTATCGCTGCATATGATCTGCGCGCAGCCCAGGGTTTCCACAGCGGTAAGCCGGCGGATCACCGCATTGCGTTTGGACATATTGGTAACGCCGATGGACAGCACCACCGTTACCACCGTCGCTAACCCCTCCGGCACTGCAGCCACAGCTAGGCTTACGGCGATCATAAAGGTATCCAATACCACGTTCAGATGGAAGTCCCCTGCCTTAAGCAAAGAGAATACAAAGATGAATACGCTGATCCCCAGCACCAGCCAGCTCAAGATCCGGCTTAATTGGGCCAGCTTGATCTGCAAGGGCGTCTGGCTATCCTCTGCCTGGGACAAGATCCCTGCGATCTTCCCCATCTCCGTTTCCATGCCGGTCCCTGTAATGATGGCACGCCCGCGACCGTATACCACCGTGCTTCCCATATAGACCATGTTTTTCCGGTCGCCTAAGGGTACGTCCCCGCTTTGGGGATCTAATGGCTGGATATCCTTATCCACCGGCACGCTTTCTCCGGTTAGGGCCGCCTCCTCAATCTTCAAGCTGGCGCTTTCCAATAGCCTGCCGTCTGCGGGTACCGCATCCCCTGCCTCTAATAGGACCACATCGCCGGGCACCAGCTCTTCGCTTTTTAGATGGACGATTTCCCCATCCCGTAAAACCTTGCTGGTGGCTGCGGTCATAGCTTGCAAAGCCTCGATGGCTTTTTCCGCTTTGCTTTCCTGATACACCCCAAGGATGGCGTTGATCAGCACCACAACCAGGATGATCGCCACCTCGCCTAGCCCCTCCTGGCTATATATAGACGTAACGGCAGATACGCCGGCGGCAACCAGTAAAATCAAGATCATCGGGTCCTTCAATTGGTTTAAGAACCGATGAAACAATGACTCCTTCTTTGCCTCTTTTAGCTTATTTTTTCCGTATTTTTCCAGCCGGCACGCTGCTTCCTGGCTGGTTAGCCCCCGGGGATCTGAGCCATATGCTTCGATCACCTGTTCCACTTGGACTGTATATGCCTTCATGCCTTCGTTCCTTCCTTTTTTATTTTTTATTTTTTATGCTGGATGCGTTGTCGGTCCTTATCCTGTTAGAATTGCCTTTTTTTATGATTCCTTACGTAAAAATAAGCCCGGTGGAGAGGGCGGCGGAAAGGCATTGCGCACTTCCATCCCGTTTCCCCGCGGCGTTGAGCTGGCCGGTCCTAAAAGGCCGCATTCTGCTGGAAGAAACGGGCTTTGAATCGACGCCGTTCCCCTTTGCAGGCAAACGAAAAACAAAAACAATTTCCACCCTTCCCCAAGCATGATACCATAGATATGCGCCCGGATGCAAGCCAAATGGGCAGATTTTTCTGATTCTCTCCGGCCTGGTCACATTCTACACAAATTGCAGGATATAATCGTGCAGATTGTTATAGGCAATGCTCCGGATCTCCTGCTGGGAAAACCCGGCTTTTTCCAGGGCGCATAACACATTGGGCAGATCCTCTTGGGTTTTGAGATCCTGGGGATATTCCCACATGCCGTCAAAATCCGAGCCCAGGGCCACATGCTCCGCCCCCGCCAGGCCCGCAATATAGGCCGCGTGCCGGGCCACATCCTGAGCGCAGGCAGCGGAAGGAAGCTGGGAAAGCTGGGGCGGATAATAATTTACGCAGATCACCCCGCCGCATTGGGCGATCTCCCGAATATGCCGGTCTTGCAGGGAACGCCGGTGCTGACAAACCGACCGGGCGTTGGAGTGGGAAGCAAAAATCGGCCTTTCGGCTGAAGCAAGTACATCGTCGATCCCTGCATCGCTCAGGTGGGAAACGTCTAGGGCAATTCCCAATCGGTGCATCTCCCGAACCACCTTGCGGCCTAGATCCGTCAAGCCCTTATTTGCGCGCCGCATAGCCGGAGAGGCCAAACAATTGCTATAGTTCCAAGTGAGGGTCATGGCCCGGACCCCCAGCCTATAAAACATCCGCAACGCTTCCAAGCTTCCATCGATCCCTTCCCCGCCTTCGATGGTGAGCACGGTGGCGATCTTCCCCTTTCCGGGCTGAAATGCCGACGTAAGCGGTTCCAGCCTGTCCTGGTGCTGCTCCAGCATACGCCAGTATGCGTCGATCAGGTCCAAGCATTGGCCCAGACCATTTTGCTTTGCGTCCCCGTCGATCCATGCGGCAAAGAATTGTAAGGCAACATTGGACGCCTGCATATAGGGAATGGAAACTGCCTGCCGGCTGGCAGGGCGGCTTATATCCCAGCCTTCATGCAGCATATAATATAGGAAATCGCAGTGTCCATCCGCAATGGGAATGGCTTCCAATTTTACCCCTCCCTTCAAAATGATGCAGCAAAGCCGTTGGCAAGGGATACCTGCCAACGGCTCTTTTCCTACACAGGGATGTTCCAGTTATTTTGCATACTCCACAGCCCGGGTCTCCCGGATTACATTTACCTTGATTTGTCCAGGGTATTCCAGATCCGCCTCGATCCGCTTCACGATCTCCTTGGCCATCAGGATGGTATCTGCATCGTTGACGCTTTCGGGCTTCACCAGGATGCGCACCTCTCGGCCAGCTTGCATGGCGAAGGATTTATCCACCCCCTCAAAGGAATTGGCGATCTCCTCCAGCTTCTCCAGCCGCTTGATGTAATTCTCCAAGGTTTCCCGCCGGGCGCCGGGCCTGGCAGCGGAGATGGCGTCTGCCGCCTGTACCAAAACGGCTTCCACGGTGCTGGGTTCCACATCGCCATGGTGCGCCTGGATCGCGTGGATAATCTGATTGTTTTCCCGATATTTCTTGGCCAGGTCCGCGCCGATCTGGGCGTGGGGGCCTTCTATCTCGTGATCCACCGCTTTCCCGATGTCATGCAGCAATCCAGCCCGTTTGGCCAGCGCCACGTTAGCGCCGATCTCAGAGGCCATGATCCCTGCCAGATGGGCCACTTCAATGGAATGCTTCAATACGTTTTGGCCATAGCTGGTGCGGTAACGCAGCCGACCAAGCAACTTGACCAGCTCGTGATGTAACCCGTGAAGCCCCACCTGGAACAGGGCCTGTTCGCCTGCTTCCCGGATCTGGGCATCCACTTCCTTGCGGGCCTTCTCCACCATCTCTTCGATGCGGGCAGGATGGATGCGGCCGTCTAGGATCAGCTTTTCCAAGGCGATCCGGGCGATCTCCCGCCGGACCGGGTCAAAACCAGAAAGGATGACCGCTTCCGGCGTATCGTCGATGATCAAGTCCACCCCGGTGGCGGTTTCCAGGGTGCGGATATTCCGCCCCTCCCGGCCTATGATACGGCCCTTCATCTCGTCGTTGGGCAGGGGCACCACGGATACCGTGGCCTCCGCCACATGGTCTGCGGCGCACCGCTGCACCGCCAAGGAAATGATGTTGCGGGCGCGTTTGTCCGCTTCTTCTTTGGTTTTTGCTTCGATCTCCCGGAGCATCAGCGCCGCGTCATGGCGGGCTTCCCGCTCCACGTTCCCCAATAGGATCTCTCTTGCCTCGTCCATCGACAAGCCGGAGATCGTCTCCAATTCCTTCAATTGACGGTCATGGATCTCTTTTGCAGCAGCTTCGATCTTTTCCGCCTCTTTAAATTTTTCGTTCAACTGGGCTTCCCGCTGCTCGATCCCATCCATCTTCTTATCCAGGGTCTCTTCCCGCTGGGCCAGCCGGCGTTCGGACCGCTGAAGCTCATTGCGCCGGTCGCGCAGATCCTTCTCGCTCTCGCTCTTTATTTTGTAGGCTTCTTCCTTGGCCTCAAGTATGGTCTCTTTTTTAATGGTTTCCGCGCGCTTTTGCGCATCGTCTATCATTTTTTTAACGGCGTCCTCTGCCTTTGCGACTTTGGCTTCGGCAATGTTGCGCCGGTAAACATAACCAGCAAAGAAGAATACAACGGAGCACACAACCCCGATGATAATCGGGAGCAAAAAATCCATCACGGCGAATATCCACCTCCAAGCATCGTTCGTATTCGATTATTCCATAAAGTGAGCGTAAATTATCCAGCATGTATGGACTGAATCCAATGAAAAGATTTCACAGGATTACACACCGCCATAATTACTCATACCGATTTTACCTGCTTTAGAAATAAAAGTCAAGGCACCCAAGGGGGTGCCTATGACTTTTTTCCATAAAATGCCAAGAATTCCCAAGGGTTGCCTGCGGCTTTGTCAACGGTCAATCCGCCGACTCTTCCATGGGTTCCCGCGCTGTGCTGCCTTTCGGTTTTGGGGCTGGGACATCCTGCATAGCCCGCAGCTTCCCTTCGATCTCCTGGCAGAGCTCATGATTATCCTTGAGGAATAGCCTGGCGTTGTCCCGGCCCTGTGCCATGCGCATATCCCCGTAGGAATACCAGGCGCCGGTCTTGGATATGATCTTGCGTTCTACAGCCAGATCCAAGATCGCGCTTTCATTGGAGATGCCTTCCCCGTAGATGATATCGAATTCCGCCTGCTTGAAGGGCGGCGCCACTTTATTTTTGACCACCTTGATCCGGGTACGGTTGCCTACGATTTCCGTGCCGTTTTTGATCACGTCGATCTTGCGCACATCCATGCGGATGGAAGCATAAAACTTCAAGGCTTTGCCGCCTGTGGTGGTCTCCGGATTGCCGAACATGACCCCCACCTTTTCCCGCAGCTGGTTGATGAAGATGACGATGGTATTGGACTTGCTGATCACCCCCGCCAATTTGCGCAGGGCTTGGCTCATCAGCCGGGCTTGTAAGCCCACGTGGGAGTCCCCCATGTCCCCTTCGATCTCCGCCTTAGGCACCAGTGCCGCCACCGAATCGATGACCACCACATCGATGGCGCCGCTACGCACCAGCGCTTCCGTGATTTCCAATGCTTGTTCGCCGGTATCCGGCTGGGATACGTACAACTCATCCACGTTTACACCCAGGTTTTCCGCATAAACCGGATCTAGGGCATGCTCCGCATCGATAAACGCCGCTGCGCCGCCGGCCTTTTGCGCCTCTGCTATGACATGCAGGGCGATGGTCGTCTTACCGGAAGATTCCGGGCCATAGATCTCGATGATCCTGCCCCGGGGAATGCCGCCTACCCCCAAGGCCAAATCCAAGGCCAGGCAGCCGGTAGATATGGTGGATACGCTGATCTTGGCAGCCGCATCCCCCAGCTTCATAATGGCGCCCTTGCCAAATTGTTTTTCTATTTGGCTTAGGGCCATTTCTAGGGCTTTTTCTTTTTCCATCATGGGATAAACAGGCTCCTTTTCTGGATAAAATTTGGTTCAGTTGGTCTGCGCTGGCGGCTGCCTGCGCCCTTCTTGCGGATCGATCATGCTTCCAGCATCCCTGTAAGATGGCGGCGTAACATATCCAATCCTTCCAATACCGCCGCTCCACGGATCCGTTCCCGATCGCCTGCAAAATGCATCTCATGGACATATTCCCCGGTTTCACAGGACAGGGCCACATACACCAAGCCCACCGGCTTTTTCCCTGTGCCGCCGCTAGGTCCCGCGATCCCTGTGGTGGCCAAAGCCAGGTCTGCGCCTGCGCTTTGCCGCATGCCCTGGGCCATTTCCAGGGCGGTTTCCCGGCTGACGGCCCCATGGCTTGCCAGGGTCTTTTCGCTTACCCCCAACCGCCGCATCTTGGCGGCATTGGAATAGGTAACGCAGCCCTCTAAAAACCAAGCGGAACTCCCAGGAACAGAAACAAGGGTAGAAGCCAGCATCCCGCCAGAACAGCTTTCCGCTACAGCCAGGGTCTTGCCCGCCTTTTCCAGCAAACCGGCGCAAACCCGTTCCAACGGTTCCCCATGGAGGGCGTAAACCACGCTGCCCAGCCGGTTTTGTATTTGCTGTACCACCGGCTGTAATAGCGCAGCCCCCTCCTGGTCGCTGTTGCAGCGGGCCGTCACCCGGATGGTGGTCTCGCCAGTGAGGGCATAGGTGGCGATGGTGGGATTGGTCTGCTGCTCGATCATGTCGCCCAGTTGGTCGGCTACCATGGATTCTCCCATGCCATATACCCGGAGCACCTGGGAATAAAGCTGGCTATGGCTCTCCCGACACAAATAGGGCATGACGCTGGCATCAAACATGGGGCGCATCTCCCTGGGAGGCCCAGGCAAAAGGATAATGGCTTTGCCGTCCTTTTCCAATATGCATCCGGGCGCGGTGCCATAATCATTGGGCAAGATGATGGCGCCCTTTGGAAACATGACTTGCTTAAGGTTGTTCTCCGGCATGGCGTGATTATAATGGACAAATCGCTGGTACATCCGCGCCTTGCTGGCTTCATCGATGGAAAACTCCGTATAGCCCAATACTGCCGCCGCAGTTTCCTTTGTAAGGTCGTCCTCCGTTGGCCCCAACCCGCCGGTGAGGATCACCAGATCCGCCCGGTCTAGGGCTTGTTGGATGGTATGCTGAAGCCGCACCCGGTTATCTCCTACGGTGGTACGGTAATATTGGTTGATCCCCACTTCCGCCAGCCTTTGGGAAATGTACTGGGCATTGGTATCCAAGATCTGACCCATGAGCAATTCCGTGCCCACGGATATGATCTCCGCAGTTAGGTTCGACATAGTATAATTCCTCGTTTTCTTTTAATCAAAACGGACCGCGTCCTTATTTTTAACCACATAGTCCACCCCTGAAATGATCGTGAGCAGCACAGATATCCACATAATTACCATATCCAGGGGGAACCCGCCCAACAGGCCCCGGATAGGGGCTTGCAACAGCGTTAGCGTAATGGCGATAAACTGGGAAACGGTCTTGGCCTTTCCCAAGCCGCTGGCCGCAATGACCACGCCCTTTTCCACTGCCACCAGCCGGAAAGCGCTGATGAAAAACTCCCGGGTCACGATGAGGATCACAGCCACCGGATGCAACATATCCATGGCGGTAAGCATAATCAAAGCGCTTACGGAAAGCAGCTTATCCGCCATAGGGTCCATCAGCTTGCCAAAATCCGTAATTAGGTTCCGCTTCCGGGCGATGCGGCCATCCAGCATATCCGTTGCATAGGCCAATACAAATAAGATTGCAGCCAGATAGTCCCGCCAGCCAATGGAAAGATAAAAGCTGGCAATAAAGAAAGGGACCATCAATATCCGTAGCAACGTGAGCTTGTTTGGCAGGTTCATGTTTTTAAACACGGGAACACATCCTTCCAGCATGTTTCCATGCAATGTTGTAATTTATTGAAGCACCATCTCGCCCCATAGGTCATAGGGTCCGGCCTGGTTGATACGGACTTGCACAAACGTGCCGGGTTTGGGGGCCGGCCCCTGGTAATAGAAGCGGATGCAACCATCCACCTCGGGGGCTTCTCCATAGGAACGGCCTAGGCAAATATCCCCCTGCACCTTATCTACCAAAACTTCGTACGTTCGACCGACACGAATTTGATTACACACCAAGGATATTGCTTGCTGGGCAGTCATGATCCGATCTAGCCGTTCTGCTTTAACCGCATCTGGAATTTGATCCGGCATCTGCGCAGCAGGGGTATTTTCCTCTTGCGAATAGGCAAAGGCGCCAAGACGGTCAAAGGGATTGGCTTGCAAAAATTCGGCCAATTGGTCGAATTCCTCCTCCGTTTCCCCTGGGAAGCCTGTGATCACCGTGGTCCGCAAGATGAAATCCGGGCTAGCGTTTCGTGCGTAAGCCGCCATCTCCCGGATATGCGCCGCAGTACCATGGCGGTTCATGCGCCGAAGAATATCCGGCGCAATATGCTGGATGGGCATATCCAGATAGGGTACCAGCTTTGGCTCCCGTACCATGGCGTCGATCAGGTCGGTGTCCACCGTATTGGGATAAGTATACAGCACCCGGATCCAATGAAGGCCGGGAACCTTGCACAGCTCCAATAGCAGCTCCCGCAGCATGGGCTTGCCGTAAAGGTCGCTGCCATAAGCGGAGGTATCCTGAGCGATCACCGTAAGCTCCACCACGCCGCCCTCCGCCAAGCGCCTGGCTTCCGCCAGCACATCCTCCATGGGCACGCTCTTGCGCGGGCCGCGGATCAAGGGGATGGCGCAATAGGCGCAACGATTGTCACATCCGTCTGCAATGCGCAGGTAGGCAGAATACCGCGGGGTGGTCAAAATGCGGGGACAGCAGCCAGGGGGTTGCGGCTGGGGTAGGCCGGCCATTTCCGCCACCTTCCGCGCCAGCCCCTGGGGGTCCTTGACCCCCCAAAGCAGATCCAGCTCGGGCAGCTCCTCCCGCAGCTCCTTTTCATACCGCTGGGTCAAGCAGCCCGTTCCCACCAGCAACTTGCAGCGGCCGGTCTCCTTATAGGCGGCCATCTCCAGGATGGTGTTGATGGATTCCTCCTTGGCGGGATCGATAAAGCCGCAGGTGTTTACCAAAATCACCTCCGCTTCCTTTGGGTCGGCGGTGATGGTAAAGCCTTGATTGGTCAAGGCTGCCAGAATATATTCGCTGTCCACCCGGTTTTTGGAGCATCCTAGGGAAACCATGCCTACCTTCATTCTTCGTCCTCCTGTATTGCTTGATCTGCGCCGCCGAACATCTGGGCATATTCCGCTTGGCTGATCAGGAGCCGGCGGGGCTTGCTTCCGTCAAACCCGCTGACGATCTTCTTTTGTTCCATGATGTCCACAAGCCTTGCTGCTCTAGCATAGCCAACCCGCAACCTGCGTTGGATCATGGAAATGGAAGCCTGACCGCTTTCCATTACCACCCGCACCGCATCCGGCAGCAGGTCGTCCTCCTGCTTCCCATTGCCCTGGGCAGGGCCGCCGTTTTCCAATTCGGTTTCCATATCCTCCAGGGATAGCTCGGTATATTGGGGGCTGGGGGCGGTGGCGTGGGCAGTAAAGAAATCCATCACCCGCTCCACTTCCTCGTCGCTGACAAAGGCGGCTTGAGCCCGCAATGGTTTGCTGGCGCCGTTTGCATGGAAGAGCATGTCCCCACGGCCCAACAATTTTTCTGCGCCGCTGCAATCCATAATAACCCTGGAGTCCACTGCAGAGGATACCGTCAATGCAATACGGCTAGGGATATTTGCCTTGATCAGCCCGGTGATAATATCGGTAGAGGGACGCTGGGTGGCTACGATCAAATGGATGCCTGCCGCCCGGCCCAGCTGGGCGATCCGGCAAATGGCTTCTTCCACGTCCTTGGCCGCCACCATCATCAGATCCGCCAATTCATCGATGATAATCACCAGCCGGGGCATCCGGTTAGCAGGCTCCGCTTGTAAGGCATTGTAACGGTTCAAGTCTCGTGCGTTGCACTGGGCCATCTTGGAATACCGCTGTTCCATCTCCCGTACCGCCCATTTCAAAGCGCCCGCCGCCTTTTTCGCATCCGTCACCACCGGCAAAAGCAAATGGGGCAAGGGCGAATATACCTTCAACTCTACCTTTTTAGGGTCTACCAGGATCATCCGCAGGTCGCAAGGGGCCGTATGGTAGATCAAGCTGAGGATAATATCGTTGATGCATACGCTTTTACCGCTTCCCGTGGAACCCGCAATGAGCAGATGGGGCATCCGGTCCAGATCTGCGCATACCACCTTCCCCGCGATATCCTTGCCCAGGGCAAAGCATAAGGGGGATTTTGCCTGCTGAAATTCTGGGGATTCCACTGCTTCCCTAAGCAACACCGGCTGGGTTTCCCGATTAGGGATCTCGATGCCAATGGCAGATTTTCCGGGGATAGGCGCTTCGATGCGCACCCGGGGCGCCGCCAACGCCAGGGCAATGTCGTCCGAAAGGGTGGTGATCCGATTCACCCGTACCCCTTGGGCAGGCTGTAATTCATACCGGGTGATCACCGGCCCCACGGTGATGTTGATGATCTTGGCGGAGATGTGGAAGCTTTGCAGGGTGTCGATCAGCAGCTTGGCTTTCTCCGCCGGGTTTTCCTGCCCATTAAACTGCTCTTTAGGCAGGTTTAACAAGGTATAGGGCGGCCTCTGATATTCCAGCACCTCCACATCCTGGTTGGGAAGAATAGGCGCCTCTTCCCCCTCCTCTTCCACAGGCTGCTGCCGGTTGGATGTAGGATGCTTTTGCTTATGGGCTGCATCCTGAGCGGCCTTCATTTCACCCACCGTCATACCGGATTTGTGGGAGTGATCCTGGGGTGTATGTACTTCTACCCCGGCCAGGATATCGAAGGGATCGTCGTCCTCTGTTTCCATCTTCCTGGGAAGGGTGCCGCTGGACGGGAAATAGGTTAAATCATCCAGCGGGAGATTTGCAGTATCCTGTTCCTGCGGCCGCCGTTCCACCTTGATCCCCGTTTTTTGCCGCCTGCCCCGGCGTGGCCGGTCAGGTGTTTCCATCACCTCGGTAAAAAGGTTTTGCTTGCTTACATCGATCTTCTCCGCCATAACGGAAGGGCTCGGATGGCTATGCTTTCTTTCGTCCGTCCGCTCCACCATGGCGGTAGCGCTGGTTTTCAGCTGTTTTCCAACCTTCTCGCCGGTTGTGCGCAAGGAGATCTTGGTAATCGCTAGAAAAAGGATCAGCAGGGCGGCAATAAAGAAAATATTGGTTCCGACCAGGCCTAAAAACACCAACGCAGGATACGCCAACAAGGAACCGATCAGCCCGCCGCCCTTTTGCAAGGCGCTACCAAACTGATAGGCGTCCATATAGTAATCCCACACGCCGATGTTGTCCGTAGCACTGCGAATATTGGCATGGAGCAGCACCAATAGGCATACCACCCCCAGGCTACACAAAACCAAAGAGGAACCTGCTACCCCATTGCCGGTAGAGGAAGCGATCGCAAGAATACCAAAAGCGATTACGATAAGCGGCAGCGCATAGGTCAAGATTCCAAACAAGCCAAAACAGACCCGGCTAGCAGCCTGGCCTACGATGCCTACCGCATCTACATATAAGCTGGCGGCCAAGAAGAGCCCGAAAGCGATCAGTAGAACGCCTGAAATCTCCCGCTTGACCCTTTTATTTTTTTCCAGCGCCTGCTTCTGCGCCTCCCGTTGGGACTTAGACGCAGCCTTACGGTTCTTCGCCATATATACCTCTCATTCCATTCTGCATTATACTACAATTATGCGTTCAAAAAAAGAGCCCGGGCAAAATTCCCCATGGATTGCCTATTTTCAGGGTTTTTTCCTTATAGCAACACGGGAGAAATGATCCCATGGCAAGGTGCTATCGCGACGCACCAAAGCAAATGGTTATTGATTCTCTTCAACATGCAGAATATCAGCGTCTTAACTTTTGGAAAGGAAAATCCGAATATAATTTCTCGGCGCTTTACTGGAAGGTGTAGATTCCATCCAAGACATGTTCATAGATGCGAGCTCTACTTTTCGTCAAGTATCCAACCATTATGACTGTGTACCTATTTTTCTAACAAAACAGAGGCTCCAAGGCGCAATTTGCCTTGGAGCCTATATTTGTATTTTACATGTTGGCCATCTAAATGAATTCTTCTATTCTGATTATATTGCCAGCATCATACATTTCGGCCAGCTTAGTCATACGGTAAAACTCCGCTTTGGGGAAAAGACTGTCCATCCGTGAAAAGCAATGCGCTTTCATCGTACAACCTTTGCGTATACCCGTTTTACTTCGTCTCGACTACAGAATCAATGAAACAATGTCCCAACACATCCACCATGCCCATATCGGTTAACCCGAGCTCTGGCACCGTGGGAAGAGAAATAAAGGAAAGTGACATGAAAGGCGCTTTCATACTGCAGCCCAGTTTGGCAACGGTTTCGTTGAGCTCATCCATCCCCTTCATGACCACATCGGCCGGCTTGATACTCATAAGGCCTGCCAGAGGAAGCGGCATAACCCCCAACACCTTTCCCTCGGCAACTGCAACAAATCCGCCTTGCATCTTTTCCAGCTCTCGTACAGCCAACAGCATATCGTTATCATCGCAGCCGACTACAACAATATTATGATGGTCATGGGAAACGGACGAAGCCAAAGCGCCTTTTTTAAGGCCGAAGCCCTGCACAAAGGCTGCCTTCACATTGTTTGTTTTACCGTAGCGTTCCACAACAGCTAGCTTCAGAATATCCCGCTGTAGATCCGGCTTTATTTCACCATCTGAAATGCGCATCCAAAGCTTATGCTCTTCGTTGACGATTTGGTTAGGAATCATCCCAATGACACGGCAAAGCGCCTGAGATCCGCTTGCCGTGATGCGGAAAGAATCGGCGGAAATATGTTTGGGAAGCTTCACTGTTTTCATAAGACTGTCTGGGTAATGAACCTCAACAGCCGATATCTTTCTCTCTCCGTCAAAAACCACCTCTCCCCCCTTCATTACCATAGCCGGAACTATTTTTTCCAGACTAGGAAGCAAAATAATGTCTGCGAACCGTCCGGGCGTAATGGAACCTAGTTCATGTTCCATATGAAAATGACGTGCGGCGTTGAGGGAGGCCATCTTTATGGCAGTAATGGCCGGCAGACCCAAATTGATCGCAAGCTGCACATTATAGCTGATGTGCCCCTCGCGGGCAATATCATTGGCATGCTTGTCATCAGTACAGAACATTAGGCTGTCTGTAGGAAGATTATTCGCTAAAATGCACCGAACCAGTTCGGCGGTGTTGCGCTCACTGCTGCCTTCTCGTAGCATAACACCTATACCGACTTTCAGGCGGTTGATTAAATCATCGCTGCTTACACACTCATGGTCGTCGGCAAGATGCCCAGTGGCATAAATATTCAGTTCCTGTGGGCAAAGGCCTATGGCATGTCCGTTGCAAATTCGACGATTGGATAATGTGCAGAGTATCTTACGCAGATAGCTGTCCCGAATATCCAAGACCTTGGACGGATCTAGCTCGCCCAGGCTGATAACAGCGTCACTTTCTAGAAGTTCTTCCACTTCAGACGCCTCCAACGTACCCCCGGTTGTTTCAAAACCAGGCATAGTTGGTACTCGCGACGGGATTTCAAGGTACATTCTAAAGGGCAGATTTTCTGAACTATTCATCAATGCATTGAGCCCTTCCAAACCGGCAACATTTGCAATCTCCATTGCGTCAACAAACATGGAAGTAGTTCCCCAGGGCACAATGAGGTCGCCAAGAGCTTCTGGGGTAAGGAGGGTTGTTTCCACATGAACGTGAGAATCAATGAAACCGGGAACCGCGAACCATCCGTGGCCGTCCAACCTGTTGCGGGCCTCGATATGCTCACCCGGGTTAATGGCGACAATATGTCCGTTGTAAATTGCGACGGAACCGTCGGTAATGCGTTCGGAATAAACATCCACAATCCTAACATTGTAAAGAATGGTATCACATACACGCTTGCCTGAAGCTGCTTCCAATTCGCCATGCAAGTCTTCAAGCATTTTATTCATAGCCTGTTTATTGCTCATTATAGACTATTCCTCCAAATTGTCCTTTTTTCTTCCTGTTCCATATTGCTGTATGTAGCTAAAGCCAATTAAATCCGTGTCGAAAAAGGAATCGGTGTATAAAAATGGCAAGTCTTTCTTGTCATAGCAAACACAGCAAAAGGCAAGGAGAGGCTTTGCCCAGTTTTCATCTCTATCGTCATTAAAATATTTAGCAAGGTCTTTGTGAATCTGCGTGTTGGTAGCTTTTATGTCCGCCTGAGACCATATAATGGTTCGTCCGGCGGCTTCATAAAGAATTTGAAAAATGGAATGGGGAGCTTGCGGCTTGAATGCTTTTTTATCCTTAATAATGCTAATATCAAAATAATCTCTGCATATTATGCACGGCTTTCCATCCGCAAAATATGCTCTTTCTAGAAAAATCAGCTTCGTATCAGGAGCCAGGCTTAACGCCGCGGAAACATCTGCATTGGTCATAGTACGCGAAGAAACGAGCTTGACAGCAGGGGAATATCCGGAATCCTTAATGATGTCCCAATAATATTGCATGGATGGAAAAAGGGTTGCCTTGATATCTCCTGTGTATGTGTTGATGAAGGTACCGCTTCCGTGTCGACGAATAACCTTGCCCTCATTTGACAAATCAGCGAGCACGGAACGCACGGTAGCCCTGCTAACTTTAAGCATTTCGGCCAGTTTTACTTCACTGGGAAGCTGTATTCCTTTTTCCGTGTTCATGTTGTCTATATACTCGCATATTTGTTTGCGCACTGATGCCCGTAAGCTCAAATCGTTGCCATCCATAATTACGCAGCTTCCTTTTCTCACATATAATTCATGATATCAATGGGGGAAGATAGTGTCAAGATTTTCGCTATTTATTAAAGGTCTGACTTTATATGAGGGAAGATGTGAAAGGTCTGACTTCATTCCACTTTGTTGATTTTATGTAATTTGGTGAGTATAATAAGCCGTGTTTCAATCTGCCTCCCGATGCAACAAAGCGGGCCAGAGGAGGTACAATAACATTAGCTGTTTTGAATCAAGCCAATACGATATCTAAAAAAATGGAGGAAAACATCATGAAAAAGTTAACCGCTTTGCTGCTTGCCTTGGCCATGCTGCTTGCCATCGCATCCGGCTGCACAGGAACCCCCACTACTGAGGCCAACGACGCCCAAACCTCAGAAACAGCCGAACCCGCTGCTACGAAGGATGTTAAGGACATGAAGGTCGCGTTGATTATGCTTGGCGCCATCAGTGATCTTGGCTGGGATTACACTGCCTACTGCGGTCTCGAGAAAATTGGCGCACTCGGCGCACAGACGTCCTACATGGAAAAGGTGGACATGTCTGAGGTCGAAGCTGTTGCCCGCAATTATGCTTCCGAGAACTATGATGTTGTATTTTTCGCCACCAACATGGTGCAGGATATTGGGCTTGAAGTCGCTAAGGATTTTCCCGATACCCAGTTTATTATGATTAGTGGGGATACCGTTACCGATAACATGGCCGCTGTGCAAATAAAAGATAAAGATCAAGGCTTCATGATGGGCGTTATCGCTGCTTTAGCCACCAAGAGTAAGGTTGTCGGCTTTATCGGCGCAACGGAGTTCATTGCCATTGTAAACGGTGCAAAAGGCTTTGAGCAGGGCGTTAAGTACATTGACCCTGAAATCAAAGTGTTATCCACCTATACTGGCAGCGATACCGATGTTAACCTGGCCAAAGAAACGGCTAAGGCAATGATAGAGAATGGTGCTGACGTACTTACATCTATTTGTAGTGCTGGTGCCGTGGGCGTTTTAGAAGCGGCGCAGGAAGGCAATGTGCTAGCTATTTCTGAGAGCGCCGGTCTTGTTGATGTAGCTCCCGATGCTGTTTTGACCACCGTAAATAAGGACACTTCCATTGCTTACGAAAAAATCTTCAAGCAGTATCTTGAAGGCACTCTGTCCAGCGAAATTGAAACCATGGGCGCAAACTTCGGCGTAGTGTTTCTGGATCCCTGGAATGCTGCTGTAGCAGACGAGGCGCTTGGCGCTGAAAAAGAAGCACAAATCGAAGAAATCTATCAATCGCTCGCATCCGGTGAAATCGAAGTAAACATCGATTGATAGCAACCGAAGAAAAATAACTTACCTACGCTTTGCGGCCGATCTGTTCTGGAATTGGCCGCAAAGTCTATATAGGAGGCTTCGTGCAAATGGGAAAAAAGCAAGACGTACTGACATCGCGAGGAATCGAAAAGACCTTTTCATCCATTCTGGCGATAATCATTGCGCTGATACTGACCGGCATCTTCATTTGGGCAATAGGATTTAATCCACTGGAAGCATATTCGGTTTTGATTCAGGGTGCATTTAAGGGGAAAGCCGCCTTGAGCGAAACGGTGGTCTGCGCCATCCCGCTTATTTTTTCCAGTTTGGCATTTGCTGTGGCTTATCAATGCGGTATCTTTAATATCGGAGCCGGCGGCCAGCTGTATATGGGGGCTGTTTTTGCCACCTTTGTTGGTACTCTCGAGGGGATGCCACCAGCCGTGCAGCTTGTGCTCACCATGGCCGCGGGTATTCTGGGCGGCGCGCTCTGGGGGCTTGCCGTTGCAGAGCTTAAAATCAAATTCGGGGCAAACGAAATGATAACCACCATCATGTTTAATTATATTGCCATGATATTTGCCAGTTATTGCGTTTCAGGTCCTATGAAGGGCAGTTCGGCCATGGGCCTTGCCCAGTCCGATCCGGTGGCTTCAGGGATAAGGCTTACGCGTTTTATTCAGGGCACGAGACTGCACACCGGACTTTTTATTGCACTTATACTGATTATTGGATATTGGATACTGGTTTGGCGCACCTCAAAAGGTTATGAAATGAGGGTCATGGGACTGAGCGCCACGGCAGCTCAGTATTCCGGTATAAATGTAAAGCGAAACATCATCCTCAGTCTCATGCTAGCAGGGGGTATCGCCGGGCTGGGCGGGTGCATCGAAATTCTAGCCATTCAAGGCAAGCTGTCAGCCGGCTTTGCTGGGAATATCGGCTTTGACGGTATTACGGTGGCATTACTGGGCGATTGCACCCCTATAGGCATTCTTCTTTCGTCTCTGCTGTTTGGTGCGCTAAGCAGTGGTTCCAACAAAATGCAAATGATTGTAGGCGTTCCCAGTGCAGCAACCACAATCATTCAGGCATTCATTATTATCGCTATAATTGTCAGAAATGTTTTCCACATTAATTTGAACAAACTATTCGGCAAGAAGGAGGAAGTACGGAAATGATGGATGCTATTACAAGCTTTCTTGCCTCGGTAATACGAACGGCTACCCCCCTTGTCCTCGCCGGGATGGGACTAATATTCAGCGAGCGCTCCGGCGTGGTGAATATTGGCGCTGAAGGTATGATGCTTATGGGCGCATTTGTGGGTGTTATGACCTCCTATTATACTTCATCTGCCCTGTGCGGTGCTTTAGCATCCATGTTGGCAGGACTTCTTATTGCGCTATTGTTTGCATTTATTTGTATAACGCTGAAAGCCAACCAGATTATCGCGGGCACGGCTATTAACATATTGGCCAGCGGTTTTACCATAACCATGAACCGCTTAGTATTTGGACTCAGTACCAGCGTCAACATTATCGAGTCTTATCACCCCGTAGCTATTCCGGGCCTGTCCGACCTGCCTCTGCTAGGGAGCAGCTTATTTCAACAAACCATTGTCGGATACATTGCCTTCCTGCTGGTACCCATAAGCTATTTTGTGATGCAAAAGACAAAAACTGGACTTCGTGTGCGCTCTGTGGGTGAAAATCCAAAAGCTTGCGCAACCTTAGGAATCCATGTTGTGCGGATCCGTTATGCTACCGTTATGTTAAGCGGTCTGCTGTGTGGCCTTGCTGGCTCGTTTATTTCCATGGGGCTACTCAGCGCATTTACAGAGGATATGGTGGCAGGCCGCGGATTCATTGTCATTGCCGCTGTTGTGTTCGGCAACTATACTCCTATTGGTGTTATGCTCGCCTGTTTGCTTTTCGGCGCAGCATCTGCGCTTCAATATAGGTTAATGGCCATTAATTCTGCCGTCCCTTACCAGTTTTGGACAATGATTCCCTATATTATCACCATTATTGCTCTTTGTGCCTATAAGACCAAGTCCAATCAGCCTGCAGCGAGCGGACGCCCTTATGAAAAGGAATAGTGAGGAGGCTGCGAATATGGCATATTTAGAAATGCGTGATATTTCCAAACGCTTCGGAGATGTGATGGCAAATGATCATGTTTGTTTCTCTGTAGAGAGAGGCGAAATACACGCCCTTTTGGGGGAGAACGGTGCCGGAAAGAGCACACTCATGAACATTCTCTATGGGCTGTACACAGCTACTGAGGGCAGCATATACATTGACGGAAAAAAGGTAGAAATAAACAATCCTTTGGATGCGGTCGCATTGGGTATTGGCATGGTGCATCAGCATTTCATGCTGATTCCAGCGCTTACCGTTATAGAAAATATCGTTTTGGGTCATGCAGAAGAGAAGGAAGTGCTGGATCTCAACAGAGCCGCCAAAGAGTTTGAGGCGTTTTCGGAGCGTTTTGGTATGAAAGTAGATCCCTGGGCAAAGGTCAGCCAGTTAACGGTTGGCCAGCAGCAGCGTCTGGAAATCCTCAAAGCCCTTTCGCATAATGCAAAAATCCTGATTCTGGATGAGCCGACAGCCGTTCTGACTCCGCAAGAAGGCAAAGCATTATTTGATGTAGTGCGCAAGCTTAAGGAACAAGGCATCACGGTGCTTTTCATCAGCCATAAATTAGTTGAGATCATGGAAATATGCGATCGGTGCACCATTCTGCGTCAGGGGAAAAAGGTTATTACTACCGAAATAGCCAATGTAAAGGACGCAAAAGAATTAGGTAGCCTCATGGTAGGGCATACAATTGAATTTAATCTAAACAAAAAGCCGGCCGAACCCAAGGAGCAGGTTCTCGTGGTGGATAAGCTCAACTATATCAACGAGCGTGGCGTGCATGTTTTGAAGGATGTAAGCTTTGACGTGCGGGCAGGAGAAATACTCAGCGTATGCGGTGTTGACGGAAACGGCCAGTCGGAGTTAATAAAATGCATATCTGGACTTCTGAAGGCTTCACGGGGAAACGTGAAAATATACGGCAAAGAAGCCGGGAAGTGCAGTGTACGCGAAATACTTGATATGGGGGTTTCACATATACCAGAGGATAGGCAGAAATACGGCATGGTAGCCGATATGTCTCTATGCGAAAACATCATTCTGATGAACTACTGGCATGAACCCTTTACAAAGAAAGGATTTGTGAATAGGAAGTGGAACAGGCAGTATAGCAAAGAGCTTTGTGACAGATTTACGGTTGTGGCACCGAGCATTGACGAACGTATCGGAAATCTTTCGGGCGGGAACCAGCAAAAAGTTGTGCTTGCCCGGGAGTTGGACCGGCATCCAAAGCTGCTGCTTGCCACGCATCCCGATAGGGGGCTTGATATCGCCGCAACGAAATACATACAGAACCAGCTTATTGCAGCGCGTGATGTTGGGGCGGCGGTGCTGCTTGTGTCTACCGAGCTGGATGAAATCATGGAAATATCCGACAGGATCATGGTTATGTTCGATGGGCGGGTGATGGATATTTTGGAGCAAAAAAATGCTACCGTTGAAAAGCTAGGCCTCCTGATGGCTGGTGCAACCGAGTAAAAAGCAAACTGAAAGGAAAACAACTTCTATGTTGAACCAAGACATGATAACAAGTATTGTTCAGGAAGTAATAGAGAATCGGCGCTGGCTCCACAGAAATGCGGAACTCTCGTTTCAGGAATGGGATACGGCAAATTTCATAGAAACGAAACTGCGTGAATACGGATATGCAAACATTAATCGGCCGTGCTCGACCGCCGTAGTGGCTGGTCTATGCACTGGTAGACCGGGCAAGGTGATTGCATTACGAGCTGATATTGATGCTTTGCCCATAACTGAAGCGAATGGTCTCCCCTTCTCTTCCAAAAACCCAGGCGTTATGCATGCCTGTGGCCATGACGGTCATGTGGCCATCCTGCTAGGTGTGGCAAAATACATGCAGGCCAATATGGCTTCAATTTGTGGGAAAATACGCTTTATCTTCCAACATGCAGAGGAAACGCCTCCGGGCGGTGCAATAGAGCTGATTCAAGCGGGCGTAATGGAAGGTGTAGATGAGGTGTTTGGCCTTCATTTGACCTCCGTATTGGAAACAGGTAAATTTGGTATTTGTTCCGGTCCCCTAACTTCCTCAACCGATAGGTTCAAAATTGTGATTCGAGGGAAGGGCGGGCATTCGTCCATGCCTCAGGAATGCAACGATCCCGTGGTGATCGCGGCACAAACCATTCTTGCCTTACAGCACATTGTATCACGCATGGTGAATCCAAGCGATCCTTTTGTCCTATCCGTATGCCGCATGCAAGCCGGCAGCGCTTATAACATAATACCCCATACGGCAGAATTAGAGGGCTCGATTCGCAGTTTCACTTCAGAAACAAGGCATTTGGCGGAAGAACGCATAGGCACACTGTCCCGACAGATTGCCGAAGCATACGGCGCATCTGTGGAATATACGTACGCTAAAGGCTACGATTCTGTGTATAACGCTCCGGAGCTTGCCGCCTTTGCTTCTGCTGTGATCGAACAGGCGTTTTCAAAGGAGGCGGTTGTGGAGATGAAGCCGATAATGCCCGGAGACGATTTCGGTTATTATTCCCAGGTGTGCCCAGGCTTCTTTTTGCAGCTTGGCGCTGCCTGTAAGGCCAAGGGAATAACGGCGCCGCATCATAATCCCAATTATTTGATGGATGAAGATGCGCTTGAATTGGGCTTAAAATATTTCTGTCTGTTGTTAAATCGGAGATTGGAGATTCAATAAGGTATGTCGGAAGTAAAAATGAGTATAAGTGCGTCATGCAGCGGGGGGACATTGACTCAAGTCTCAACCGGAAATCACATATGGTATATTGATGAACCGGAAGCCTTTGGGGGAGAAAACAAAGCGCCTAGTCCCGTTCATACATTGCTTGGAGCAATAGCCGGCTGTATCATAGCTTCTGGTTATAATATTGCAAAAGAACGCAAGCTTGATTTGGGAAATATGGAAATAAACATAAGCGGCGACATCAGCTCCAACGGGTTTTGGGGCGATGAGAGCGAGAATGGCCGTCCCGGATTTACGGGGATCTCTGTAGAAATAGCTGGCAATCCCGTTTGGAGTGAAACCGAAAAAGCGGTGTGGCTTGATGAGGTAAAAAGACGCTGTCCGGTTATTGACAATATTATACAGCCTACCAAGGTAAGGCTTTCATGGAGAAACTGAATGTATGTATAAGCATATTTTTGAAACGCATGCACATTACGATGATCCATGCTATGCGGATCATTTAGATAGCATCTTGAAAGAGCAGGAGAAAAAAGGCGTAGAGTTTATTATTAACTCCAGCTCATCCCTCCCAACGGCAAACAATGCCGTGAAGCTGAGCGAAACGTATAGTTTTATCTACTCCACTGTTGGCATTTATCCCCTAGAGGTCGAAGACCTACCAGAGGATTGGCCGGAGCAAATTGAATCCCTGGCAAAAAAGCCTAAGGTTGTTGCCATAGGCGAAATAGGGCTGGATTATCATGAGGTCGTTGCTGATCGGGCCACACAGCGCAAGGTCTTCTGCCGCCAGATAGAACTTGCGCAGAAGCTGAATTTGCCCATACAGATACATGACAGAGAGGCTAATGAGGATGTGCTGGCCATATTGAGGGAATATCGCCCGCCAAAAATTATGCTACACAGGTATTCCGCATTGCCGCGGTATACGGAAGCGTTTCTCGATTTAGGCTGTTATTTAAGCTTCTGCTGCTCCATTACCTATCCCGAGTGGGCTTATCTTAAAGACGTTGCACAGGAAACGCCGTCAGAAAAGTTGGTCTTGGAAACGGATTCGCCGTTTCTTGCGCCCTATCATATGTATGGGGAAATATCCAATTCTGACATGATTGCTTTTGTGGCAGAGGAGATCGCAAAAGTGCGCCATGCTTGCTCCGCACAAGAAGTTATTGATCTTGCCTACCAGAATGCCAAGCGATTCTTCAACATCAGATAATCAAGCAAAGGCGATGATGCATTTAAGTATATATTTTATGTAAATTTTAAAACTGACAAAAGTATCTATATGAACTATCCCAAGAAGGAGTTCTGCTTTTTAAGCGGCTGTTTCTTGGGATATTTTTCTTCCCCCTCTACTCAGCAAATTTGTAGCGTCCAGAATCAATATTTCCCCTATTGCAAAGTATACTTGGCAATGTTATAATATGCAAAGAAAACTTGGCATAGTTTTAGGAGGCATACCATGCAAAAAGAAACGATCTTGGCAAAAAGCAGAGCGGAAAACCAATCCTTTGACGAACGAGAACACCAGGAGCTGCGCAATAGTTTTGGCTTTGGCGGCGCAATGATTTGTTGTATATGCCTTTTGTTTAGCGCAATAGAAGCCATTCGCGGCGGCCATTTCTTTGGCTATGGCACCATTATTTTTTCCTATCTTGCAGGGATCTCTTGGTATCAGTATCGGATTGCAACGCAGAAAAAAGCCTTGGCTTTAGGGCTTGCCAGCAGCCTTGTTGCCGTAATCGGACTTGTTTCTTTTTTGGTATTTGGATAAATCGCCATGGAAGACACGCTGATATTACGCAACCGGTTAAAGGAGACCAGGGCGGAAAAAAAACTCTCCCAAACAGCCTTGGCGAACATGGTAGGCGTTTCTCGAAATACCATCAGTTCCATTGAAACAGGGCAATTTAACCCAACAGCAAAGCTGGCTTTGATCCTTTGCATCGCCTTGGATAAAAAGTTTGAAGAGCTTTTTTACTTTGACGAACAGTTTGAATAGGCGGAGCCCATAACATAAGCCGGCCCCAGCGGGACGTCCCCGCTAAGGCCGGCTTATTCAGATAGGCATTATTTATCAAGGATGGCCACATATATCGTTAGCTGCGCAGAGTGGCACGGAGACGCTGTGGGTACAGGAGCAGGTCCAGGGCGTCCAGCGGAGAGGTCACCACTACATCCATATGGGCTAACAGCCCCGGAAACATTCCCTCTGGTCCCAGGATACCAATGGCTAACTGCGCTTCTCGCAGCATTTCCAGGTCGTTGTAGCCATTCCCAATACAGCACGCGCCTCCAACCAATTCCTGGACGATCCTGGCTTTGCATAGGGCTGCATCCGCCTGGGGGAAGGTTTGGATCCGTGCGTTAAGATGGCCGCATTTTGCCCGCACGGTGCCATGGGTGTCCGCTGTCAGGATATGGATGGTCACAGCGGCTGCCAGCCGCGCCAACCGGTCTTCTACGCCGGGAATAAGCTCCCCGTCCAGGGCAATGGTGCCATTGTAGTCCAAAACAACATGCTGAAGCTGCAAGGTGCTTCTGCCAGGAATGGGGATAGAAAGCATACAAGACCTCCCAGGTTAGGCAGCTTAGTCCAGGTTCACCCGGCTATGGGTATTGCGCAGCCGGGCCATAGCCCGGGCCAGCATGATCTGGTTGGATCGGAACTGGGCTTGGCTATTGCTTTGTCGCAAAGCCTCCTCTGCCTGTTCCTTTGCCCGTTCCGCCCGCTTCCGGTCGATCTCTTCCGGCCATTCGCAGGTCTGGGCAAACAGGACCGTAGCCT
>UMHC01023356.1_pt1 | contig 24785 bp, 17 predicted proteins | sample 1965381 | NCBI WGS metagenome assembly UMHC01 (sample SAMEA4836083, study PRJEB28245) | human gut metagenome | biome: gut microbiome; material: fecal sample | place: Denmark | collected 2008 | reverse complement strand
TATTCTTCCGGCACAGTTGATATGGATGATTCAGGGGAAAATCTGAGTTGATGCGAATCCGAAGAACTCATGGCTTTTATCCTCTGTCAGTGATTCAGAAAGGCTCTTATGAAGGCTTCCGCCTGCGGGGCAACAATGGCGTTACCGTAGCCGCGCAGTCGTCCCACTCTGGCGGAAGCCCCATCAACCAGCGGGAATGTGCCGGGTTCAACTGGCCGCCAGCGACCATCCCGGCACAGGAGCCAGTCAGCATCTCGCCAGAAGCCAGCAAACGAGCTGGAGTCTTCGCCACCAGCCAGACCTCCCTGCCCAGCAAGCAATTTATCGGAACATTTGAGCATTCGGCTCCGTCCTTGTGATCTCTCGATGTCGGCGTCGGCCAGCCCACCTGTGTTTTCGCAATTCTGGTCAGAGAGAGAGAGAGAGAGAGAGAGAGAGAGAGAGAGAGAGAACTCCCTTTGCTTTCTGTATGAAGACTCCTGCTTTCGGCGTCGGCCAGCCTGCAAACTGTGCCGCCGTCTGCAAATTCAAGCCCCCCTCCCGCTTCCGGGAACCTGCCCCTGTGCCGTTGCTTCCCATTGGCGTCGGCCACCCAATACAATCTTTGTCTGATATGCGGCGCGCCGAAGCCCGCAGCGCAGGTATCCACCGCCCCGCAGGCGTAGCCCGCCGCTTCCATGTCAGCTTGTACAAGGTCGAACCATGCAAGGCCGTCACGGCTTGCAACCTGCTCGCCAAAGACCGTGACAGGGCGACGCTGGCGGATGAGATGGTGGAATGCGGGCCACAGGTGCCGCTCGTCAGCAGTCCCCGTTCTTTTGCCTGCCGCGCTGAAAGGCTGGCAAGGGCAGCTTCCCGTCCAGACAGGGCGGGAATCGGGCCATCCGGCACGGCGCAGGGCATAGCTCCAAACCCCGATTCCGGCGAAGAAATGGCATTGACTGAATCCCGCAAGGTCAGTTGGTATGACATCTTCAATGCTCCGTGTATCCACTTCTCCCGGCGCAATATGCCCGCCCTTGATAAGTTCGCGCAGCCATGAGGCGGCAAACGGGTCTATTTCATTGTAGTAGGCATACATGCTTTCTTTCCTTCGCCTGAGACTCTGAACTTATTCCGCCTCGTCGCGTGAAATCAATATATCTAATGATTTCATCATGTTGAGTGGGTAACTTTCTTTTTCCTGCATTCTTTATCCTCTTTTGCTTATCAATATTAGCAAAGGGATAGCAAAAGATTAAAATACAAACGAGATGCTATGCCTGCTGACTGGCATAACATCTCGTTTCAATTTACTTTTTTAAAGTCTTAGCTTTGACTTGTTAAACTATCTGCAGAAGTTTTTCCCGCCCCCTCCCGCACACTCTCTCCCACTCTTTTCAAAGCCTTCCGTCTTGCTGCTGAACGGCCTTGCCCAGCCCCAGTTCCGCCGCCTTCCCGCTCATGGCTTCAATGGCCAGTGCAAGGAAGTCTTCGAGCGTCATGCCCATATCCGCACACTGACGGATGATATCCCGATTCACGGAAGCGGCGAACGCCTTGTCCTTCATTTTCTTTTTCAGGCTGGAGACCTGCATGCCGTCAATGCCCGTGGGGCGCACCAGCGCGGCGGCGCTGATCAGGCCGGTTACGGTTTCGCCGCAGCGCAGCGCCACATCAAAACGCCCGTTCACCGTGCAGCCATTGCATTCCGCGTTATGGGCGCGAATGGCCTGCAATGCTTCCTCAGGCAGCGAGTCTTTCAGCTTTTCCGCGCTTTCCAGGCCGTGCCGCGCCGGTTCGTCCGCGGTAAGCGGGTAATCCCAGTCGTGCAGCAGACCGGTCAGACCCCACAGTTCCTCATTCTCGCCAAAATGACGGGCCAGAGCCCGCATCACGGCCTCACTGGCCAGCGCATGCTGAACAAGGTGAGACTCCGGGCCGGGTTCGCGCAAAAGATCCAATGCAGCTTCACGATCAATCATGGTGCTCTCCCATAGCGGAAAATCTGTTTAAGCCGCAACCCCATGTTCCGGCATGCGAGGCTTCGCGTCCTCGCCGGAGACTATACGCCGTCCTTTGTTGACAGAGCAAGCCGAATAGCCGAGAAAGGAAATTCACCCTTTGACCGATTCCGGCGGCATGCACGCTTCCGCCTTCAGCACATATTCCCTATGAAACAGGTACTCGGCATACGATTCAGTGAACATGGCCAGGTTCAGGCATGTTTCTACGACGCTCCGGAAGGCGCGTCGCTTCCTCCCGGACGCGGAGTCATGGTGCGCAGCGAACAGGGACCGGCCTTCGGCCGTATCGTGTGGCAGCGTACCTATGTGCGTCTGACGGCCGCCCAGTTGGAGGCTCTGGCTTCCGACGCTCCAGGCGCGCATGTTGCCCCCCCGGAACCCGACGGCACGGAGGCCGCCCTTCCGGAAGATGCGGCTGAACACGCGGATTCCCGCACTTCCGAATCTTCATCCGCCCCCAGGGCGCTGGAAAGCCGTGACGGCATCAAGGCCCGCCTTGAAGCCGACGACAGGCGCAAGAAAGCGCGAAAGGCCGAGGAAGAACGGCAGGCTGACGCCGATGCGGTACGCCGCCGTCAGCTTCTGGTAGCCCGCGCGGCCACTCCGGAGGAACTTTCCAAGGCGGCGGAGAACGAACAGCTCTGCCGTGACGCGCGGGAGTTCTGCCGCCGCTGCATCATGGACCGCGGACTGGACATGAAGCTGGTGGATGTGGAAAGCCTGTACGATCGCAGCAAGCTCATCTTCTATTTCACCGCGCCCACGCGCATTGATTTCCGCGAGCTGGTCAAGGATCTGGTGCGCCAGTATCATACGCGCATCGAGCTGCGTCAGATCGGCGTGCGCCATGAAACGCAGATGCTCGGCGCGCTGGGCAACTGCGGCATGGTGTGCTGCTGCCGCCGCTACCTGCGGCACTTTGCCCCGGTCACCATCAAAATGGCCAAGGAGCAGAATCTCTTTCTCAACCCCGCCAAGATTTCCGGCATCTGCGGCCGTCTGCTCTGCTGTCTGAGCTATGAACAGGCCAATTACGACGCGTTTCACCGCAGCTGTCCGAAGCTGGGCAAGCGTTACCAGACGGATCAGGGCCCCATGCGGGTACTGCGCGGCAACATGTTCCGCAACAGCGTCGTAGTGCTTCCGGACGGCGGTCAGGAAACGGAAATGACGCTGGACGAATGGCAGGCCATTCACCCCCACAGGGCGGAACATCCCGGCCCGGCCCAGCCGAAGGAAACCCGGCAGAGTACGGAATTCATGGTGGTCAGAGCCTCCCCGGATACTCTGGACGCCGATCTCGCCGAACTGGGCCAGGAGCTTGACGAGTCTCCGGACACCGGTTTCGGGCGCGGAGCGGGAACCCCCGGCGGACAGGGCGCGGTTCCCGGCAAATTCAATAAAAAACGCAAACGCAGACCCGACGGACAGGGTGACCGGCCCGGCCCGCGTCCCCGCCAGACCCCGGACGGTCAGGAGTAAGGCCCGTGCAACGCTTCTACATCACTACTCCCATCTACTACGTCAATGCCCGCCCCCACCTCGGGCATGCCTACACCACCTTTGTGGCGGATACGCTCAAGCGTTTTCATCGCATGTGCGGAGAAGACGCCCGCATGCTCACGGGCACGGATGAACACGGCGACAAGATCGTCAAGGCCGCCGCCAAGGCGGGCAAGACTCCCCAGGAGTTCGTGGACGGCGTTTCCGCCGAATATCAGGCGCTGTGGCCCAGGCTCGGCATCGGGCACGACAGTTTCATCCGCACCACCGATCCCGCGCACAAGGCGTCGGTGCAGGCCCTGCTCCAGCGCATTTACGACAGGGGCGACATTTATTTCGGCGAATACGGCGGGCATTACTGCACCGGCTGCGAGCGTTTCTATACCGAAAAAGAGCTGGAGAACGGTCTTTGTCCGCAGCATCTTACCAGGCCGGAATACATCAGCGAAAAGAACTATTTCTTCCGCATGTCCAGGTATCAGGGCTGGCTGAGGCAACATATTCTGGACAACCCCGATTTTATCCGGCCCGAACGCTACCGCAATGAAGTGCTCGCCATGCTGGAAAACGGCGTGCTGGAGGATCTGTGCATCTCCCGTCCGAAGAGCCGTCTCGAATGGGGCATTGAGCTGCCTTTTGACAGGGATTACGTCTGCTATGTCTGGTTCGACGCCCTGGCCAACTATATTTCCGCTCTCGGCTGGCCGGAGAATGAGCACGACGAAAACGGCGACTACTGCAAATACTGGCCGGGCGAACATCTGGTGGCCAAGGACATTCTCAAGCCGCACGGCATCTTCTGGCCCACCATGCTCAAGGCGGCGGGCCTGCCCCTGTACAGGCATCTCAACGTGCACGGCTACTGGCTGGTGAAGGACACCAAAATGTCCAAGTCGCTGGGCAATGTGGTGGATCCGCAGGTAGCCGCCGAAGTGTTCGGACTGGATGCCTTCCGTTACTTCCTGATGCGGGAAATGAACTTCGGCTCCGACGCCTCCTTCTCGGAAGAAGCCATCATCACCCGCGTCAACGCTGACCTTGCCAACGACCTCGGCAATCTGTTCAGCCGCGTACTGTCCATGAACGCCAAGTATTTCGGAGGCAGGGTTCCGCCCCACGGCGCACCTGACGAGGCCGACGACGAGCTGAACCGTCTGACGGACAACGCCTGCGTCAACTATGTGCAGATGTTCCGCCAGATGCGCTGCTCCCAGGCGCTGGACAGCCTGTGGGAATCTGTCCGCGCCATGAACAAGTATGTGGATGTCCAGGCGCCGTGGACTCTTGCCAGGGAAGGGAAAAACGAACGCCTCGGCGCGGTGCTGCGCACCCTGCTGGAAGCCATGTACCGCGTGGCCGCCCTGCTCTGGCCGGTCATGCCGTCTTCCTCCGCAGCCATGCAGGAACAGTTGGGCCGTCCCTGCGAGGAAAGCCGTTTTTCCGCCGCTCGTCTTGACGATCTGCTGAAAAGCCGTACCCATCTGCGCACAGGCGAATCCATCGCCGTAAAATCCGCGCTGTTCCCCCGTCTGGAAATGCCCGCAAGGGAAGACGCCCCGAAAGCTGATACCAAAGCCAAAGCGGACAGTGTGCCCCAAGGGGAACCTGCCTCCGCAGCCCCCGGCGGAGCGAAGCCCTTTATCGAATTTCCGGATTTTGAAAAGCTGGATCTGCGCGTGGGCATCATTCTTGCCGCCGAACAGCACCCCAATGCGGACAAGCTGCTGCGCTTCGATGTGGATCTGGGCGAGGAAAAGCCGCGCCAGATCTGCTCGGGCATCGCCGCCAGCTTCAAACCCGAGGAACTGCTCGGCAAGAGGGTGATCGTGGTTGCCAACCTGCCGCCCCGCAAACTGCGCGGGCTGGAGTCCCAGGGGATGATTCTCACGGCGGAATGGGCCGACGGTCTTGCCCTGCTCTCCGCCGACGCCCCGGCAGGCAGCGCGATCCGGTAAAAAACAATCAGGCGGGATGGGGAGGAGGAACCTTTTGCAAAAGGAGCCTCTCCCCCCGTTTCATGCTTTCCCCCCCTTTCCCTTTAAAACTTTGGCGCTGTTTAAAACTTCGGTTGATGTTTCAATCCACAGTCGCCCCATCCGCCGACTGACTGAAGCAGCAGACGGAGAGGGGTTGTGCGGATTGCCCCTCCCTGAAGGGAGGGGTTACGAAAAAGGATTTCATCGGCTTCGCCGTCTTGCCAACTCCTCTTTTCCCCCTGAAGGGGGAGGTCTCAAACCACAAAGGAATTCTTGATGAACTGCTCAAGAGGCCCTGTCTGCACAGACAGGGCGGCAGCGGACGTGCTGCGCAAGGACACACGGAGGATCGGCAGGCGGCGAAGGAGCTTCCCCTCCAATGCTGCATTACCATGCGGCGGGGCGCCGCTCCATATGCCGCGTGAGCGACGTGCCTCCGGCGGCCGGATACTTTCAACCCGACTCCGCACTGGAGTGTTTTGCGTTTGAACATATCTGCCACTCAGCTCCCGTGTTCCGGCCCGCAGGTTTCACGCCTGAAGCCGGAGCTTAACGCCGCAAGCGGATCGCGGCGACACCGGAGAAGGGGGCGTCGCGGCCCCCCTGGCCGTCAGCGCGAACGCGGTACGGATGAGGAGAGCAGAGGAGAGTCTCGCTTCGCCCGACTCCGCAGAGCATTTCATGAGTGAAATGCGCTGACAGGGCCAGGACTTTTGTTTGTAACGAGCATTTTCAATATAAGGAGTCTTCTGAAAACGATATGAGCAGTATCCTGCACCGTCCTGGCAGAACGCCAGGACATCCTCCCCTGCCCCCCTATGATTTCCGCCGCGCCCTCCCCTGGACTGCCTTCGTCGCCATGCTCTTCTGGCTCAACTATTCCGGACGCGCCACGCTGAGTCCCCTTCTGGTCAGCGTCGAACGGGATCTGGAGATCGGTCACGCGGCCGCCACTTCTCTCCTGTTCATGCAGAGCCTGGGCTTCTGCATCGCCCAGTTTATGTGCGGTTTTCTCCTCAGCCGGGTGCTTCCGCGCAGCATGACGGCCTTTTCCCTGATCTTTTCCGGACTGGCCTTTCTGTTCATGCCGCTGGCCCACAGCCTGAACGTGGCCCGTCCCATATTCTTCGCCTTCGGATTCTTTGCGGGCTTCTATTTTCCGGCGGCCATGTCCACCCTGTCCAGCCTCGTCTATCCAGGGGACTGGGGCAAGGCCGTAGCCGTACACGAATTCGCGCCCAACGTCGGGTTCATCTGCATTCCTCTTGTGGCGCAGGCGCTTCTGCTCTCTCTGTCCTGGCAGGGCGTCTTTTTCTGCGTGGGGCTTTCCCTGCTCTGCGGCGGGCTGGCCTTCGCCGCCTTCGGACGGGGCGGGAGAAGCCATGCCGCACCGCCTTCCTTCCGGGGCGTGCACGATATCGTATGGAATCCGGCAGCATGGGCGCTCATGGCACTGCTCGCCATCAGCTGCATCGGAGAATTTTCCGTCTACAGCATCCTTCAGGTCTACCTTGTGCAGGATGCCCACTTCAGTCCGGCAGGGGCCAATGTCGCTATTGCGGCGGCCCGTATTCTTACCCCCGCCGCCGTGGTTATCGGTGGCGTGGTGGCGGACAGGAAAAATCCCTATGTGGTGCTGGCGGGGGGGCTTGTCCTGCATGCCCTGGCTCTGGCGCTCATGTGCCTGCCCTCGGACTTCTCCGCGCTGACCGGCATGGGGCTTCAGGCATTTTCCATCGCGCTGCTCTTTCCCTCCCTGTTCAAGGCCATGGCGCTGTCCTTTCCCGCGGACAGGCAGGCTCTGGTCATGTCCCTGACCATGCCGCTCGCCTCTCTGATCGCCGCCGGACTGGCCCCCATGTTTCTGGGCTGGTGCGGCGAAATCTGGAGTTTTCGCGCAGGACTCGCCGCCATCGGCGCCGCCTCCCTGCTCAGCCTGCTGGCCGTGCGCCTGTTGTCCCGCTTCCGGCAGGCTCCGAAAGAAAACTGATGTTCCCCGTTTTCACCTCAGCCCCTCACCGCCATGCCCGATGCCATTGCCTTTCCCGTTCGGGACATTCTTGCTCGCGCCCGCCTTTACCTTCCCGACATGAGCGCCTTTCTGCGCGATCTCATTCGCATTCCCTCGCCAAGCTGCCATGAGGAAGCTGTTGTCCGCCGCATCATCGCGGAAATGGAAAAACTCGGTTACACGGCGGAAATCGACGGCATGGGCAATGCGCTGGGCTGGCTCGGCTCCGGTTCCCGCCTTTTCGCCTACGACGCGCACATCGACACGGTAGGCCCCGGGACTCTCGCAAACTGGAGTTTCGATCCTTATGCCGGCTTTGAAGACGAGCACTGCATCGGAGGGCTGGGAGCCTCGGATCAGAGCGGCGGCATGGCCTCCATGCTCTACGGCGGAAAAATCATGGCCGACCTCGGCCTGCGGCCGGAAAGCGTATCCATACTCATGGCGGGCACGGTACAGGAAGAAGACTGTGACGGCCTGTGCTGGCAGTATCTCATCCGCGACTTCCTGGCCGCGCGGGGCATGCGGCCGGAAGCGGCGGTTTCCACAGAGCCGACGGACGGCGGCATCTGCCGGGGACACCGGGGCCGTATGGAAATCAGAGTGGAAATCAGAGGTCGCTCGTGCCACGGTTCCGCCCCGGAACGCGGAGAAAACGCCATTTTCGCCATGGGCCGCGTTCTGCCCGAACTGGAACAGCTTGCCGGGCAGTTGGGCGACGATCCCTTTCTCGGCAAAGGCAGTCTCACGGTCTCGGAAATCTTTTTTTCATCCCCTTCACGCTGTGCCGTGGCCGACGGCTGTGCTGTCTCCATTGACCGCCGTCTCACTGCCGGAGAAGACGCGGAACTCGCGCTGAACCAGATCAGGAACCTGCCCGCTGTCAGATCTCTGGGCGACAGGGCGGAGGTAAGCCTGTACCGCTGCGACAAGGCTTCCTGGACGGGCCTGCATTATCCTGCGGACTGCTTTTTTCCCGCGTGGAGCATTCCGGCGGAACATTCCCTGTGCCGGGCATCCCTGGAATGCTGGAAGGAACTCTTCCCCGGAGAAACGCCCCGGCTGGACAAATGGACTTTTTCCACCAATGCCACGGCCATTGCGGGCATGTTCGGCATACCGGTCATCGGCTTCGGCCCGGGGCGGGAAGCTCAGGCACACAGCCCGGACGAACGGACATGGAAGGAGGATCTCGTTCGCTGCGCGGCGTTCTATGCCGCCCTGCCCGCCGTGTGGGCATAAGGGCGGACGGCAGAACAGCGCGGAGCGCCCTCGGGAGGGTCCCCGGCCGCACCGTGTCCTGAATCCCAACCGCTCACGCAGGTTATCCGGGGATAAAATGCGGCATCCCCGCGAGGGTCTCCCGGAGGATCAGTCTTCAGCAACGGAACGCCGTCGACAATCCGCTGCCACAGCACAAGCGCAGTCTGCCGCCTGTGGCGGAGCAAAACGATACGCCCCGCAACGCTGTCAGCACGGTTCCATGACAGAGCCGCAGAAAAAAGTTTTAATCACTGCCGCCTTCTCCCGGTGCAGGTTCTCTTCCATACCCTGTCCGATCCCGTTCCGTAATCTCCCTGATGACTCTGCAGGGTACGCCTGCGGCGATGACCCCGGCCGGGATGTCTCCTGTCACCACGCTTCCGGAGCCGATAATCGAGTTCTGCCCGATACTGACGCCCTGATTGATCTGCACGCCGCCGCCCACCCATACATTATGGGCAATGCGCACGCCTTTCGCACGGCAGCCGCCCGCAGCGCGCTCGCCGGGATCAATGGCATGATTGGAGGTATAAATCCCCACACGCGGCCCCAGCAGCACATTATCTCCGATTTCAATGCCGCCGCCGTCCAGCATGACGCAATCAAAATTGGCATAGAAATTATTCCCTATGGAAATATTGAATCCGAACTCGCAGCGGAAATCAGGCTCGAAGTGAACCCCCTTCCCTATCGATTTCAGCAGACGCCGCAGAATGGCTTCCCGTTCCCCGGCCGGTCCGCCGAAGCTCCGGTTGTATGCGTCGGCAAGCCGGACGGCATTCTCCCTCGCCCGGATCAATTCCGGCGTCAGATCATTGTACATGGCTCCGCTCAGCATGATCTGCCGCTGCTCTTCCAGAGTCACGGACTGCCTCCTCCTTTCCTTCCCCGATATTCACCGGAAGCAAAAAGGCTGAACCACCCGCCGGAATTGCGGGCAACTCCGCCTGACAACCTCATGTCACGGTTCTGGACAATGCCGCCTTGAATCCGCCCTGTCACCATATGACATTGCAGTTCTGGTCAATGTCAGGCTCACTTCGCCCAGAGCGTTTTGCGTTTGAAAATATCTGCCGGCCGGTTCCTGTATTCCGGCCCGCAGGCTGCACGCCTCCCCTGGAGCCATACGCCGCAAGTGAATTGCGGCGACACCGGAGTCCTCCCCCCGGCCGTCAGCACAAAGCTCCCTGCGGACAGGGCGGACGGAGAAGAATCCCGCCCATATTGACTTCGCGGAGCATTTCAATGACGAAATGCGCCATGAGCTGTGCTGTCAGCCGCGTATTACAGTATTTCTTCCGCCTGCCGGACCACGTTTTCCACCGTGAAGCCGAAGTGCGGGAACAGCTCGCCCGCCGGGGCGGATTCTCCGTATGTGGTCATGCCGACGACGCGGCCGTCAAGGCCGACATACTTCCACCACCAGTCAGCGGCCTGGGCTTCCACCGCCACACGGGCACGTACGGCGGACGGCAGCACATCTTCCCTGTAGGCGGCTTCCTGCCGGTCAAAGACCTCACAGCAGGGCATGGACACCACGCGCGCGCGACGCCCCTTTGCTTCCAGGGCTTCGGCCGCTCTGACCGCCAGTTCCACCTCGGAACCGCAGGAAATGAGCACGATCTCCGGCATTCCCGCGCAGTCGCGCAGGACATAGCCGCCGCGCCGGATCAGAGCAAGCTGTTCCGCACTGCGTTCCTGCCGCGCAAGGCCCTGCCGGCTCATGACCAGACAGGACGGGCCGTCCGCGCGCTCAACGGCGCTGATCCAGGCCACGGCGCTTTCCGCTCCGTCACAGGGTCTCCACACATCCACCCCCGGGGTCAGACGCAGTCCGGCGCTCTGCTCCACAGGCTGGTGCGTGGGGCCGTCTTCGCCCACGCCGATGGAGTCGTGGGTCAGTACCCAGATCACGCGCTTCTTCATCAGCGCGGCCAGCCGGATGGCGTTCCTGCAGTAGTCGGAAAACACCAGGAAGGTGCCGCCGTAGGGGATGAAGCCGCCGTGCAGGGCCAGTCCGTTCATGATCGTGCTCATGGCGAACTCGCGTACCCCATAATGAATATAGTTGGCGGCAAACTTTCCGGGCGCAAGCTCCACGGCTCCATTGAACTTTGTGCCTACCGAACCTGTCAGGTCGGCGGAGCCTCCCACCAGCTCGGGCAGAGAGGGCGCGATGATATCCAGCACACTCTTGCCCGCCGCACGGGTGGCAATTTTCTTGCCGCCTTCCGCCGGAGCGTTCAGCACGCGTACAGCTTCCTCCGCCGCTCCCGGCCAGGAGGCGGGCAGTTCCCCTTTCATGCGGCGCGCAAATTCGGCAGCCAGCTCGGGCCAGGCTTCCGCATAGCGGGCGAACAGTTCGTTCCACGCAGCCTGGGCCTTTTTCCCCGTTGGGCGGGCATCCCATGCGTCGTACACTTCCTGCGGAATGACAAAGGGTTCATGCTTCCAGCCCAGAGCGGCCCGTGTCTGCGCCGCCTCCTCAGGGCCGAGGGGCGCGCCGTGCGCTCCCGCTGTTCCGGCCTTGTGCGGGGAACCGTACCCGATCACCGTCTTGCAGCAGATCAGGGTCGGCCTGTCCTCATGAGCCAGAGCCTCGCGGATGGCGGCATCCACCGCCGCGCCGTTCAGCCCGTCCACATCGCGCAGCACGCGCCAGCCGCAGGCCTCGAAACGGGCCGGGGTGTCGTCCGCGAACCAGTTGTTCACCCTGCCGTCAATGGAAATGCTGTTGTCGTCGTACAGGGCCACAAGTTTGCCCAGTCCCAGCGTACCGGCCAGAGAACAGGCCTCCTGCGACACGCCTTCCATCAGGCAGCCGTCACCGAGAAAGACCCAGGTGCGGTGATCGACAATGTTCATGCCGTCCCGATTGAATTCCGCGGCCAGCATGCGCTCGGCCAGAGCCATGCCCACGGCGGTGGCGATGCCCTGTCCCAGCGGCCCTGTGGACATGTCCACGCCGGGTGTGCGGTCACACTCGGGATGCCCCGGCGTCAGTGAACCCATCTGCCGGAAACGGCGGATTTCGTCCATGCTCAGGGCATATCCCGCAAGATGCAGAAGCCCGTACAGGAGCATGGAGGCATGCCCGTTGGACAGCACAAAACGGTCACGGTCGACCCACCCCGGATCGGCAGGATTATGCTTCAGAAAACCGCGCCACAAGGATTCCGCCATATTGGCCATGCCAAGGGGCGCGCCGGGATGGCCGGATCCGGATTTTTCAATGGCGTCAATGGCCAGCGCGCGCAGGGCGTTGGCGAGTTCGGAACGAGTGGGCATACAACCTCCAGCGCCGGTGAAGCCGGGCCGCGCTTGCCCCGCGGGGCGTTTTCCGCACCGATCCGGGAACCGCTTCCCGACGGGACGGACCTGTGCAGCCTACCGCAAACAAAAGTATCGCGCAAATATTCCGTCACTCCGCAGCCGCGCGGAAAACGGCAAGGCGCTCGGCAAGAGGAGGATGGCCGAAAAAGGATGAACCGGACACCAGCACATCGGCCCCGGCGCGTGTCAGCTCTCCCGCATTTTCCGGCGTCACGCCGCCGTCCACCTGCACATGGCACGCGCGGCCGCCGAGCATGGCCCGCACGGCGCGTACCTTTCCGAAGGTTGAAGGCAGAAACTTCTGCCCGCCGAAGCCCGGGTTGACACTCATGATCAGCACCATGTCCACGTCATCCAGCACATATTCCAGCACTTCCGGCGCCGTGGCCGGATTGAGCGCGACGCCGGCCCTCATGCCCAGACGGCGGATCTCCGCCAGCACACGCTGAAGGTGGCGGACGGCTTCCGCATGAACCACCAGCATGTCCGCACCGGCTTCACGGAAATCGGCAAGATAGCGTTCCGGCTCCTCAATCATGAGATGCACGTCGAAAAACAGGGAACTGCGTCCGCGCAGCCCCCTGATGACATGCTGGCCGAAGGTGATGTTGGGCACAAAGCGCCCATCCATCACATCCCAGTGCACCCAGCGCAGTCCGGCGGCTTCAAGGTCGCGCAGAGCGCCGGCAAAATCGCCGCAGTCGGCGGAAAGAAGCGAGGGAGAAAGAATCATGACGCATGCTCCGGACTCTGGCGGGGAGAAAAACGGGACAGCATGCCGCGCAGTTCCCGCAGTTCGCGGACGGCATCTTCAAGCAGCCGCTGACTTTCGCTCGCCTGAAGCGCCGGCCTTCCCGCGGGGGGCACGGACAGCCGGGACGCCAGACAGGGAGAAAGGGCAGACAGCCCGCAGGACGGAGCGGGAACGGAAAGGCGGGCAGGGACGGCGGAAGACGGGGAGGCAGCCGGACTGGAGGGAGCGGCCGCCGGGCAGGGACGCGGAGCGGGCAGGGACATTTCTCCGGAAAGCACCCGGCGCGCACCGTCAATGGTCATGCCCTTCTCGTGCAGCAGAGAACGTATGCGCCGCAGCACACGCATATCCTCCTCACGGTACAGGCGCTGTCCCTTTGGGGTGCGCAGCGGGGCAAGCTGGGGAAATTCCCCTTCCCAGAAACGCAGCACACAGGTTTTCAGCTTCAGGGCTGCGGCGGCTTCTCCTATGCGGTAAAGACGCCTGTTTCCCTTGTCCTTTGCCATTCCGTCTCCCCGCCGCCATAAGCCGGATACTCCGGACAGGCGGCACTTTCGCAAAGCCGGAGGCCGTCCGGAATCGCCGGGGCGCTTCCGGACAGCCCCCTGTTCAGATTTCCACTGGCAGAGCCTGCACAAGGGCGGAAACGATCTTTTCCCGCTCCCGATCCGCTTCGGCATCCTGCAGGGTACGTTCCGCATGGCGGAAGGTCAGACGGAAAGTCAGATTGCGTTCCCCGTCCGTGCCGCCCTTCCCGCTTCCGGGCTCGTACAGATCGATAAGTTCCACGCTTTCCAGAATGGGATTCCTGCTTCCCCGTCCGGCTACGCGGATGCAGGTGAGCACGTCCTCCACCCTGATCCCCGCCTTTGCCCGCACGGTCACGTCACGGCGCACCGGCGGAAATACGGGAAGAGGGCGGAACACCCGGCGCGCGCCGGCGGCAAGCTCCTGCAGCAGATCCAGATTAAGCTCCGCCAGCCATACATCCTTGCGGGCGTGGCAGGCATCCGCCATGTCCGGGCGGAGACGGCCCATGATGCCGGCTTCCCTGCCGTCGGCCAGCACCCGCACGGCTGGCGCAAGATAAGGATGATCAGGCGTCACGTCGAACGCAGGATCGGACAGATGCAGAAAATCGCGGACAAAATGCTCCACAATGCCCTTGAGATCGGTATAGTCCACGTCCGCGTCACCATGCGGCCAGGCCGAATCCCAGCGGCTGCCGTACATCGCAAATCCCAGACGGCGGCACTCGCTCACGCCGGTTTCGCTTGCCGCATCCCTGCGGAAACTTTCCGCCACTTCAAACAGACGCAGCCCCGCCGCGCCCTGCGCAATATTGTGGCGTATGTTCTGCAGCAGACCGGGGGCCAGTTCCGTGCGCAGCACATCCTGCTCGGCGGTCAGGGGGTTCATGATGGTCACCCTGCCCTCCTGCGGCAGATGCAGGTGGTCGAGATCCCGGTTTCCCACAAAGCTGTAGTTCACGGCTTCATTCAGGCCCATCCCCGCGGCCCAGCGCTTGACGCGCATCATGAAGTCATGTCTGCCCTCGGGCCTGCCGAAATGCTCCAGGCAGGGGCGCACCGCGGGCAGGGTAGCGGGCATGGAATCCACCCCCCTGAAACGGGCCGCTTCCTCTATGAGATCCGCCTCGCGGGAAAGGTCATAACGCCAGCCCGGCGCCGAAACCTTCCATTCGCTCTCGCCCGTCTGCTCCACGCCGCAGCCCAGAGCCTTCAGCGTATTGACGCAGAAGGCGTCATCCAGTTCCACGCCGAGCAGGGCCTCGGCCCTGGCGCGGCGGAAACGGATGACCGGAGCGACATAGGGCCGGGGCTCGCTGCGGCACACCCCCTTCAGCACCTTTCCGCCGGAAAGCTCCGCCATGAGGGCGGCCGCGCGATCCAGCGCAAAGGCCATGCCGGTCTGATCCACCCCGCGCTCGTAACGATAGGACGATTCGCTGGACAGCCCCAGACGGCGGGAAGTACGGCGAACAATCTGCGGCTTGAACAGGGCGCACTCAACGAACACGCTCCGTGTTTCATCGGAAATTTCCGTCGCCAGCCCCCCCATGACCCCGGCCAGGGCCACGGGACGCTCGGCGTCGCAGATCAGCCCGTCGCCAGCCGCCAGAACGCGTTCCTGACCATCCAGGGTGACGAGTTTTTCCCCCTGTTCCGCGCGGCGCACGATGATGCGGCCGCCGGCCAGCCTGTCGCGATCAAAGGCGTGCAGAGGCTGACCCAGCTCCATGAGGATATAGTTGGTCACATCCACAAGGTTGGAGATGGGGCGCACACCCACGCCGTGCAGTCTCCAGCGCATCCACGCGGGGGAAGGCATGACCCTCGCGCCTTCCAGCACACGGCCCGTATAGGCCGGACAATGGTCGGAATCCCTGATTTCAATGGGCAGCGAAGAGGAAATATCCTCCCCTTCCTCTTTCAGCCTCACCTCGGGCAGGGTGAGGGGCAGGCCGAACGCGGCGGACACCTCGCGGGCGAAGCCCAGTACGGAAAGGCAGTCCGCCCGGTTGGGAGTGATGCTGATGTCCAGCACCTCCTGATCGAAGTCGAGTTCGTCCACCAGACGGCCGCCGGGTGTCAGCTTCCTCCCTGCCCGGCTGGTTCCGGGCAGGACAAGGATGCCGCTGTGATCGTCGGTGAGGCCGAGTTCACGTTCGGAACAGATCATGCCGAAGGAGGGCACGCCGCGCAGTTTGGCCTTTTTGATCTCCAGCCCGCCGGGCAGCTTCGCGCCCACGGGAGCCACAGGCACAAGCTGCCCCGCCGCAACATTGGGCGCGCCGCACACAATGCTCAGAGGCGCCTCTCCTCCCGCGTCCACCGTGCAGACGTGCAGATGGTCGGAATCGGGATGCATGTCGCAGGTGAGCACACGGCCCACCACCACATCCCTGATGCCGTCGCAGGGACGCCGGATTTCCTCCAGCTCCAGTCCCAGCATGGTCAGGCGTTCACCGAGTTCTTCCGCCGTGCCCTCATAGGGCACGAATTCCCTTAGCCAGTTCAAGCTGAGCAGCATGTCAAGAACTCCTATATGGCGAACTGTCCGAGGAAGCGGACATCATTCTCAAAATTCATGCGCAGATCGCTGATCCCGTATTTGAGCATGGCGATGCGTTCCACGCCCAGGCCGAAGGCAAAACCCGAAACCTCATCCGGGTTGTAGCCCACGGCCTCAAATACGGCGGGATCCACCATGCCGCTGCCCAGAATCTCCAGCCAGCCCGATCCCTTGCATACCCGGCAGGTCTGACCGCCGGCATGCCCCTCTCCGCCGCACTGGGTGCAGGACATGTCCACTTCCACGCTGGGTTCGGTAAAGGGGAAAAAGCTGGGCCGGAAGCGCACGCGCGTCTTTTCTCCGAACACGGCGCGCAGAAAGGCGGTGAGCGTGCCGCGCAGATCGGTCATGGTCACCTTTCTGTCCACCAGCAGCCCTTCAATCTGATGGAACATGGGAGTATGTGTCACATCGGAATCGCGGCGGTACACCTTGCCCGGCGCGATGACTGCCAGCGGGGGCCTGCGCGAAAGCATGGTGCGCACCTGCATGGTGGAAGTATGCGTGCGCAGCACCACCTTGTCCTCGATATACAAGGTATCCTGCATGTCGCGGGCGGGATGCTCGGGAGGCATGTTCAGAGCCTCGAAGCAGTGAAAGTCCGTATCCACTTCCGGCCCGGTCACGATTTCATAGCCCATGCTCCGGAAAACGGAACAGACTTCCTCCATGGCCAGGGTAATGGGATGAAGCGAACCGCGCCACGGCATGCGGCCGGGCAGACCGGCGTCAAACCGGGCAAGAAACGCGGCCTCGCGCTCTGCTTCCTGCCGGGCAAGACGCTGTTCCAGCAGTTCGCTCAGGGCCTGCTTGACCTTGTTGGCCGTCTGCCCGAAGGCGGGGCGCTCGGCGGGCGGAAGCTCCGGAAGGCGGGACATGAGTTCCGCCACCTTCCCCTTGCGGCCCAGAAAGTCCACGCGGCAGCTTTCCAGCTCCTGCGACGAGGTGACCTTGTCCAGCCGCTCCTCAAGAGCGGGAACCAGACTTTGCAGTTGTTCAAGAAGATCCATGACAAGCCCTGAATGATGTTTTCCCCCGCCGCCTTCGCGCGCATGACAGGCGGCGCGGGGCAAGAGGCGCTGCCTCTCGATGTTGAAAATTCAAGAGAGGATACAGCATTCGCCCCGGGCCGTCCAGTTCCGGAACAGGCTGCCCGTTGCCGGCATCATGTGGAATGAGCTTTTCCCGAAGGCTCGGCAAATGCCTTTGTCTTACGGAAAAAATACTGTATCATGACAAAAAAGACAGCCCTTGCCGCATGCAGACGCTCAGGATCGAATCTCTGTTCCGCCGTTCGGGGAGAACCGGCCTGTTTTCCGTCTTCCGGAACCGGCCCGGCGTGATGCGCGGCAGGCTCAGTTCCCCACGGCGTTCGAGAACAGCTTCAGCAGGACACCGCCATGAAGATAGCCAGAATCATGAATATCTCCAATATGTTTATGTTTTGCTTCATTGCCGTCTTCTGCCTTATCATGCATCAGTTGTACGCTGCTGTTCATGACTATATGGAAATGGAAAACAAAAAATACACCTCACTGGAACTGGCTGCTGAGCTGCGGAATTCCTCAAGACTTCTGACGGAAAATTTCAGACTCTATATTATGACGGAAGACCCTGAATATGAAAGAAAGTACTGGAAAATAGTCGAAGAGCGTTCCGGGATAACACCTCGTTCACATGATAAAAAGGTAGCTCCGGGAGAAACCGTAAAATTGAACGATCTTCTACAGGAAAATATTTTCTTTCATGATCATATCCCTACAATAAAAAAAGCAAATATGCTGTCTGACGATCTTATCCACTTTGAAGCAAGCACCATGAATATGGTAACAGGAAGCATACATGCAGAGCCAGATATAATCAAAGCCAAAGAATTGGCATACAGTGCATACTATATATCAAAAACACATGAAATAATGAATCTTCTTGATATTTTTTATGATGATATAAATGATACATCAAAAATTATTACAGAAAAATTCAAAACAAAAATATCAAACTACCTTGTAATGTCTGTTATCATATTTATCATGTTTGCCGTCATAACTCTACTTTTACGCATATACACATATATCTACATTTACTCTCCAATAAACAGAATAACACAGTTTGCAAACACTATTGTCAACGGTAACACCACACAAAGAATAAAAACAAATGTAAACAATGAAATAGGAAAACTCTGTTTTACATTAAATTTAATGCTGGACAAGCTTCAAGATGAAATACTGACGAGCGGCACAGATCCTCTGACCCATCTCTGCAACAGAAGATTCTTTGAAAAGAAACTGGATGAATTAAAAATGCTGACCCAGTACAGGTCACAGGCGCTTTCCATCCTTATACTGGACATCGATTTTTTCAAACGCGTGAACGATCGCTTCGGTCATCTCTGCGGCGATGACGTTCTGCGGTGTTTTGCCGAAAATATGCGGAAATGCTGTCGAAAGGAAGATATCGTCGCGCGTCTTGGCGGAGAGGAATTTGCCATACTCCTTCCCATGCCGGCTTCCGAGGCCGCCATACTTGCGGAACGCATCCGTGACACCATGGAAAAGGCAGGCATCCTTCCCGACGGGACCTCCGTGACATGCAGCATCGGCATCACGCAATATGCACCCGGGGAAAAGACGGAAGAATTTCTCGAACGCGCGGATCAGGCTCTCTACCGGGCAAAGGAGGAAGGGAGAAACAGGGTGCGTATTCTGGAAAAAGCATCCTTCTCCGCCCACGGCTCCGGGGTGAACGACGGAGAAGACGGCATGTCAGACATTCCGGACGCGGGAGGCGCCGCGGAAGGAACGTCCGTTCCCCGCCGGGGAGCTTCATCATGAACGGCGGAATCGGTATATCGCGCAGGCAGGGGCGGACGGCATGAACGAAGTCCGGGCCATGTTTTCGGCATATGCCGCATGGCCCGGCGTCGAGCTTTCCTTTCAGCATTATGACAGGGAGCTTTCCTTCCTGCCCGGCCGCTGCGCCCCTCCTTTCGGCCGCTTTCTGCTCGCCCGGGCGGATGTTCGCCCGCCGGCCGCGCCTGTCTGCGCGGGCTTTCCGGAGCACGGGGCGAACCGAAACGGCTCCATGTGCGCGAGGCGTTCCGAAACAAGGCTGCTCCCGGCACGGGAACACTCAGGAAAACGGAAACGCGCCGTTTTCCCCGGCGCGTTTCCCTCCCTGGCACAGAGCGTTTTGCGTTTGAACATATCTGCCGGCCAGATCCTGTGTTCCGGCTTGCAGGTTTCACGCTTCCACCGGAGCAGCCGCAAGTGAACTGCGGCGACACCGGAGAAGGGGAGTTGCGCGACGCCCCTGGCCGTCAGCGCGAAGCGCGTTACGGACAGGGAGAGCGGAGAGGAATCTCGCCCTGCCCGGCCCCGTGGAGCACTTCATGAGCGAAATGCTCCGAAGCTGCGCTACAGGGCTTCCGCCAATATCTGAATGACGTGCTTCACCTGCATGTCGGGACGCGGTCCCCGGCGTACGCCGTCGCGCAGTTGCATGATGCAGCCGGGGCAGGCAGTGGCAATGCAGTCCGCGCCGCTGGCCGCGGCATCCTCGATCTTGCGGGTCTGAATCCGCTTGGACAAATCCATGTGCGTAAGGCAGTAGGTTCCTCCCAGTCCGCAGCATGCCTCGGGGTGCGCCATCTCCCGCACGGGGGAACGCGCGGCGGCGGCCAGCACGGCGCGCGGCTCCCTTGTCAGCTTCTGGGCCTTGCGCAGGTGGCAGGGATCATGCCAGGTCACAGCCAGGGCCGGGCCTTCCCCCACAAGCGCGGCAATCCGCTCCACGCCCACGCACGCGGCAAGGTATTCCGTCACGTCCATCGTCCGCGCAGCAATGCCTTCCAGCAGCGGCCCCAGCTCGGGGTCATCCCCGAACAGCTCATGGTAGCCGTGGCGCAGCATATGCCCGCCGGAAGCGCATACCACGATGATCGGCTCCTCCGGCCCGGAGGCCGCCAGCGCCCTGACATTGCGCTCCGCCGCCTTGCGCACGGCTGCCCGATCCCCGCTGATCAGCATGGGCATGCCGCAGCAGCCCTGCTCCGAGGGAACCCGCACGGCAATTTCCAGCGCGTTGAATACCTTCACCATGCTGTCGCCGATTTCCGTCATGGCGTAATTGGTCATGCACCCGGTAAAAAAGGTCACGGCCGGCCATTCCGCCTTTCCCGCGAACTTTACCCGCTTGCGGAAAGGCACGGCGGCAAGCCTGGGAATATACTGCCTTTCATCCACGGCAGGCATGGCGAAGCGCCGGTACAGCCCGCTGTCTCCCGGTACGCCCCTGAACAGCAGGGGCTGGAACAGCGCGCCGACGCGGGCTTCCGCGCCCAGCGCGGCATTGCCCTGCGTCAGGGCGAAGCTGATGGCCTTCTTGATCGCGGGCAGCCCCAGCTCTTCGGCAAAAGCCTGCCGGGCCGCCATGATCACCCGGTCGGCGCGGGCCTCGCTGCCGCACTGGGCCGCACAGCCCGTACACAGCAGGCAGTTGTCCAGAGCCTCGCGCACATGTTCGGTGAACTCCAGCCGGCCCTCGGCCAGGGCTTCGGCAATCTGCATCTTGCCCCGCGCGGTATAGCGCTCGGCGGGAGTTTCCCTGAACACGGGACAGACCGTGCGGCACTCTCCGCAGCGGATGCACTTGTACAATTCTTCCTTCACAACCTTTTTCAGGTTGTCGAGGGCGGCTTTTTTCTCGTCGGTCATGGCCTACTCCTTGGGCATGACTTTGCCGGGGTTCAGAATACCCTTGGGGTCGAGCAGCTTCTTGAAGCTGCGCATCATCCTCAGCGTAGGCTCGTCAATGTTCCAGTGCAGATTGTGCACCTTGACGCAGCCGATGCCGTGTTCGGCGGCGATGCGGCCCTCCAGCGACACGGCGGCCTGCACGACCTCATCCTTCGCCTCCATGGGGAAGGGACGCCCGTCCTTTCCTGTGGTCATGCCAACATGAATATTGCCATCCCCGTAGTGGCCGAAGTTGTAAATGATGATCTTGTGCCGCTCCGCGATTTCGTCCAGCTTGCGGATCATCTGCGGGATGCGGGAAATCGGCACGGAAATGTCGTCATCCTCCCACTGGTCGGAAATTTCGCACACGGCAAAGGACAAAGCCCGCCGGGCCTTCCACAGCTCCTCGCGTTCTTCGTCACTGCGTGCCTTGCGGAAGGTGATCACCCCGCACTTTCCGCAGGCATCCTCAATATGTTTCACGTCGCCGTCCAGTGCGATATCCGGCCCGTCCACCTCAATCAGCAGCAGCGCGCCCTCTTCCGGCTTCGCGCCGAAATGAATGGCCCGTTCCACCACCTCCACGGAAATGCGGTCAAGAAACTCCAGCGTGGAAGGACGCACTCCGGTGGCGAAAATCGCCTTCACCGCCTCGGCGGCATCTTCCAGCGTGCGGAAGGTCGCGGTCATGGTGCGCACGGCCTCGGGCTTGGGCACCACCCTAATCACCGCCTTGGTGATCACGCCCAGCGTGCCTTCGGACCCGACGAACAGTTCGGTCAGATTATACCCCACCACGTCCTTGATGCACTTGGAGCCTGTGCGCACAACCTCGCCCGTGGGCAGCACCACTTCCAGCCCCATGACATAGTTTTTGGTCACGCCGTACTTGACGGCGCGCAGGCCGCCGGAATTTTCCGCAATATTCCCGCCGATGGTGGAAAACGCCGTGGACGCGGGATCGGGCGGGTACATCAGGCCGAGCTTGTCCACCGTTTCCTGGAGTTCCCTGGTGATGACGCCCGGCTCCACAATCACAAGGAAGTTGTCACGGTCGATTTCCAGAATCCTGTTGAAGCGATCCATGGCCAGAATCATGCCGCCGCACACGGGCACCACCCCGCCCGTATAGCCGCTGGCCCCGCCCCGGGGCACTACGGGAACTTCATATTCGTTGGCCAGTTTCAGAATGGCCGCAACTTCCTCCGTGGTTTCGGGCGACACCACGCCCTCGGGCATGGCCCGCTTTTCCGCATTGGCGTCATAGGAGTAGATGATCAGATCCTCAGGGGCGAAGGAACAGCGATCCTTGCCGACGAGAGCCTCAATCCTGTCCTTGAATTCCTGTTTCAACATGTGGGCAACCTCTCCATTCGCGGTTGATTGGGGTAGTATTTGAAACTTCCGGATGACTCACCGGCGTCCGCCGTCTTTCCCGCCGCGCAGACTCAGGGAGAAAAACAGCGCGGCGGAGAGTGCCAGCCCCGGCCATACCGGATCAACGTCAAACAGGGCTGCTCCGGGCAGACATTCCCTGCCTGCATACCAGACCAGCACGGTGGCCAGCGAGAGGGCGATGCTCCAGAAGGCGGCGCGCTCGGTTCCCCTCCTCCAGAAATACGCGCCCAGCGTGGGCAGGAAGAGACTGGCGGAGTTGATGGTAAAGGCCATGAACAGCAGCCCGATGATGTCCCGGACATACCATGCCAGCAGGGCGCTGACCGCGCCGACCAGCACGGAGCCTGCGACGCTGAGTCCCACAACCCGGCGATCCGGCGCGCCGGGGTTGATGAAGCGCTGATAAATGTCACGCGTGATGTTGGCCGAGGCCGCCAGAATGCAGGAACAGGCCGTGGACATGATCGCCGCAAGCAGTACCACCAGCATCAGCCCCTTCACGCCGGAAGGGAACAGCCTCATGATGATGGTGATGAAGGCGTTTGCCCCGTCTCCGAGTTCGGGGAACAGCAGGCGGGCGCCCAGTCCCATCACGCACACGGAAACGCCGATGCTCACGATGAGCAGCGCCGCCAGCATGGTTCCGACAGTGGCCGCGCGCCGGGATTTCGCGGAAAAACAGCGGATATAGCTGTCGCTGGAAGTGTAAAAGGTCATGATCACGCTGAGGAACATGCCCACCAGCGACCAGCCGCTCACCCCGCCGAAACTCGTGAATCCGGCGGGCAGTTCGGCGGCGTGTCCGGCCTCGCCCACGGCCCACAGGGTCAGCGGCATGCCCACCAGCCCCGTGCCGATGAAAATCAGCGCGGCCTGAAAACGGCAGGTCTCGTCCATGGCCAGAAAGCCGCCCGCCGCCGTATACAGCACGGTAACCGCCGTGGATACGACGAAGGAAAGGCCCAGCGACCAGCCAGTCAGTTGGTTCATGATGAGGGCCGTGGCCAGGAGCTGGCTTGAGGTGTAACCGATATTGGCGCAGAAGGCCGTCACCGTGCTGACAACCCGACAGCGCGATCCGTAGTGCTTTTCAATGAAATCGGGATAGGTGATATGCCCGTGCGCGTCGCCCGCCTCCTTGATCTTTCCGGTGAAGGTCAGCGCGAAGAGCACGCAGCCGAAAGCGATGGCGCAGGGATAGAGCAGAGAGCGCAGCCCCATCTCATACGCCTGTTCGGCCGTGCCGAGAATGGTCGCTCCTCCCACCCACGACGCCATCCACAGCGTCATGATGGCAAGAGTGCCCGTGCGCCTGCCGCCGACAAAATACTGGGTCATGTCCTTCTGTCTGCGGCTCGCGCGCCAGCCTATCCCGACAAGTATGCCGAAATATGCCAGCAGCACAGCATAATCCCATATATCCATCACGTCCCCCTCAGTACGTCCCGCCGCGCGGCGGGAAATTGTCCGGATCAGACTGCCGGCGCTTCCACGGCGCGGCGCGCCATGCCCCGGCGGCGGATCAGCACGGCCATGAGAATGCCGACGACGCCGGATGCGGCGAGGAAGGCGAAGATGTACAGGTAACCGTCGTTCTTGTAGACGTCGAGCCAGCGCCCGAACAGAGGATTATAAATCATGTCCGGCAGATATCCGAGCATGGAGGCGATGGCCACGGTGGTTCCGGTGAGCTTGCGCGGCACGCCCGCTTCCTCGATGCAGGAATACAGAATGGAATACGCGGTGAAGGTCACGGCCGCCAGGAGGAGCTGGAGGCCGATGACCACCACGGCGCTGGTGCCCACGGGAATGAGCATGAAGCCCACCAGCAGGGCGGCCATGGCCGTAAAGCAGTAGATAAGCACCAGCGCGGGCGACTTCACCCTGTCCGCCAGAATACCGCCCAGGGGGCCGCAGGTAAGGCGCAGCAGGTGGGTGCGCACGATGGCCAGCACGCCGGAGAAAGCCATGGTCACGCCGATGACATTGGTCATGTAGGGGTTGAAGTACGAGGTGCTGGTATAAATGCCGTGTCCGCAGAAGATGAGCAGGGAAATGACCCAGGTCATGGGCTCCCTGAGCACCTTGAGAATATCGCGGGTCTGGAACTTGTCGTCTTCGGACTGGGCCTCGCCCTCGTCGGATTCCGCATAGAAGAAGAGGACGATGACGGAAGATATCACGCAGGCCGCTCCCTGCACATAGATGACTCCCTTGAGTCCGGCCACCTGATCAGCGGCGTACAAGCCGTACACCAGCAGGCCGAGACCGGACACGGCGGCGGAGAACAGCCCCACGCCGGAGCTGAAGAAACCGTACAGCCTGCCCTGCTCCTTGGCGCTGCCGAGCAGACGGATGGCCTTGATCACACCGGACCAGAACGCGAAGGCTGTGGTGAAGGCCAGCAGAACCCATACGATCATGGCGGTGTTGTAGGTCATGTGCATGGCAAAGACGAAGTTCAGCACGCCGGTGCCGAACAGCGAAAGCACAATGACCCATTTTGCGCTGTATTTGTCCGCGACCCAGCCGCCGGGAATATACAGACACAGATTCATGACCGTGTAGATCGTCAGCAGCAGGCCCGCCTGCTCGTTGGTGCAGTTCACGCCGGCCAGCAGCTGATCGTAGAACACATACTTGATGTACGGGAGCATGTAGCTGGCCGCGTAGCCCAGCGACAGGGCGAACACCACGAAATACTTT